>Ga0315282_10001738_pt1 | contig 40682 bp, 34 predicted proteins | sample YL17G07_20_MG_FD_203693 | JGI IMG/M metagenome (GOLD analysis project Ga0315282, IMG submission 203693) | Sediment microbial communities from Yellowstone Lake, YNP, Wyoming, USA - YL17G07_20 | ecosystem: Environmental > Aquatic > Freshwater > Lake > Sediment | place: USA: Wyoming | collected...
TGTCCATATTTTCCTCCTTGTAAGATTTTTGTTATCAAATCTAATAACAAGGAGTTGGATGTTTTCTTTCCCATTTTTTCAGTTATTTAAAACTGCGAAAGTATAGATTCTAATCCAGTTCAGAATATTCTATTGGGTGATTCGAGAATAGATGGACTAAACACTAATGAAATTCAACGTATTAGCGGAGAGAAATATTCCAATCTTGCATATGGTGGCGGGACAGCTTATGAGATAATAGATACGTTTTGGTTTGCTACTAAAAGAACAAGCTTAAAAAAAGTGTATATTGGCATTAATTTTAATTTATTTAGCTCAAATAATAAAGGCAATCGTGTACCTGAGACTATTTCACTTATCCAATTTCCATTAAGATATTACTTAAATTTATACATAACCAAAATATCATTTTACCATCTAGCTTCAAAATTATGGGGAATTAACCTCGTTAGCGAATCCCAAAATATGGAAAAAGCGGCGTTCTGGAATAAACAGTTGGGCATCACAACTGAAGCATTCTATAAAGTATATTCTTGGCCAGATGCTATTATCAAAGAATTAAATAGAATAAAGGATTATTGCAAAGAAAACAATATAGAATTATATTTCATAATTCCTCCTACACATGCAGATTTACAGAATAAGGTTCTGTATTATTCTCTTAGTAAGGAATATGGTCAATACAAACAGGTATTAGCAGATATTTCTGAAACAATAGATTTTGATTATCCTAATGAATGGACTAAGAATAAGGAATCTTTTAGCGACCCTTATCACATTAAAGAAGCATTGAAATTAGAAATGGTAAAAGAAATTTTTGGAAAAGATCAGATGAGAATAGGACATATATTAAAGGCTAAAAAATGAATCATAACTTGTCAAATTATCTGGGGAACGTCCATAATTCGATGACAGCATGGATGTAGTCCAACGTTCTATCCAGAAAATAGACTACATGCCTATGCCGTCAGCATGACATATAATCGTTATGAAGTGTTTGAAATGGAAAATGGCATAAGCAAGCTTATGCACTCCAATTTTATTTCATTGGGTCTGGAACCGGCTTTAGCAAAACACCGTCATGTATTAATCTATCCTGTAATTCCGCGACATCAAGACTTGCAGGATTTATGCCTTTTATGGCTGATAATCCTGATGCTGTTCCAGCAGACTGACCACAGATGAGACAACAGACGGTGTTCCTTGTGCTGTTGTGGGCAACTAAATCAACTGTCATCATTCTTCCAGCGATTAGAACGTTATCCAGACCTTTTGGTATCAATGCTCGATATGGAATACCATAGTAACCTGCGTCCTTAACGAGATAATTTCCGTTATCAATGAAAGAGAATATACCTATCTGGTCATCAAAACGCCTGCCCTCGGTACAATCGTCTTGAGAGAATTCATATTCGCAGTGGATAGCACGTCCGCGCCTTTGTCCAACTGATGGCGCAGGTCCGGCAGGATAACAACCCTCACAGCCTTTGATGTGCTTGCGGAAAATATCAGCAACTTCCAGCATCTTTCCTCGTAAAGTAATCTCGGCATTAGATAAGGCGTCAGCGTCAAGACCATCGTTGGGTCCATAATTGATACAGTTGCAGTAAGTTATCTCTCTTGGACGAAGTGAAGACGACAAAAAATACCCCGGTGCATTTTGAACACCTGATTCTCTAAGTTTGCCTGTATGAATACCAAGTCGAACAAGGTCAGGTTTGTTAGTGAATGGCTTTACAGCATGGGCAAGCTGTGTGATCATGCCTTTATTTTCCAGATCAGCTTCCATCTCAGCAAGGTCAACGTTGCAGAGTCTAAAAGTAAATCCAGCGGAGTAAGCGCCGTGCTGACCTGCCTTGTAATGCTCAAACGCAGCGCCTGCGTACGCTGATAAATCGCCATCGCCTGTGCAGTCAACGTATTGTTTAGCACGTATAAGGCTACGTCCTGCCTTGTTCCAGACAACGACTCCATCAACGTGACCATCACTAGCGCGCACTTCGTCAATCACCGTATGAAATAACAATTTAACACCGGCTTCAAGGCACATCTGAACTGCGGCGAGTTTAAACGTCTCTGGTTCAACTGGAGTCAACATACTGACGAAATCACCGCCCCGTTCCATGTGAATGTGTCCCATCGCACCGCCAAGTTGAGTGATACGATCCACTAATTCTTGAGCGATACCCGCAACAACTCTCATGCGCTCTGCGCCCGGATGAGCATCGAATATGTTAAAAAAACTATGCAGACCGGTTGCACCGGTGATACCCATCCCACCAAGCCAGCCGGCTTTTTCGATTAATATAGTTTTTGCGCCAGTTCTTCCCGAAGCGATTGCGGCGGAGATCCCTGCCATCCCACCTCCTGCTATAAGCACATCATAAGGTTCATATCTTGATTCATTAACTATTGGGTTTTGCATGGTATTTCCCCTCTGTAATGAGTAGGCACTGTAAAATATATAAACACTGAGGCACGGAGAACACAGAGAATACAATGTCTCTTCATTCCCTCTCTCTTAACTCTCCGTGTCTCCGTGTTTATTTTCATTTTATTTTTGACAATGCCAATGAGTAAACCATTTAGATTAAAGGTGATCCAGTAGTTCTTCCAAACCCATTTGTATTGACTTCATCTCGCCGAGAAATTCGCCGGTGATCTCCTCGCTAGGGAGGAAGATAGTTTGAGAACCCTCGATTCTGCTGTCTGGTACGTTTACCATGCCCTTGAGAGGTTTATAATCAAACGCCATCTCTGGTATTAGTTCGCTTAATGGGTAGTGCATGATTGACCATCCACCGGTGGGCAACTGATTATCCATGAAGGTGAATATCCCTACTTTCCTTGCCGCTTGATAGGCTTTTTCAATCTGTTCCGCAGTTCCTTTGCCGTATCTCAAGAGAACCCTTAGCAATTCGCCTGCGCCCCATCCCGCCTTGCATTTTGATGGCCAGAGGTACGTATATAACGGCATAGTATCCTCAAAATCAAGCAACAACAAGGCATTATCAAGATACATCTGAACCTTTTCATCACTGTAACCCCAATCATCTTTCATTTTTTCGTAAAGGTCAGCGAGATATGCCATAGCTGTCCCCGGTTGCCAGAACTCCTGCTTTGGGTCTTTATTATCAACCATGCCTGATATTTTACCACCGGGTTTTATATCAGTGATAAGCTCTTCATTTGGAGTCATGTTAGTATACATGAACCCTTTGGACATATATCCCTCGTTAGCCTGAACGAAGTTACACATCCATTCACCCGCCATTATTGCCCGATCTTTTATATCCAGCGCCATCATCAGGTGCCCGAAAAAGCTAGTGTTCAATGTTCCCATAGATGTCTGTTCTTCAACTTTATTCGGATCATCACCGATGTAGCTAAACACGCCGCCGGATTTGTGCTGATACTGCATCATTCGATTCAGGACAAGCTCGTTTTTCATCATCGGGTGGCCAATACATACAGCGATCCTGCCGAAGTTTAGCGGTCTATACAATCTCTGCATGACTTTGTATTCCGTTCCTTCTTCTGGAAAATAGAAATCGCCGTTGGGTTGGAGTGCGTTTTCCATTGCCCAGTCGAGTAGTTTAGCTATTATCTTGTGGTTGACCCCGGCAGAATACATTCCCCATGTTGCCTTGTGGATGTAATCAAGATTTCGTTCCCGCATAATAGGTCCGTTGGGAGCGCATCTGCTGACGAGGAAACTCCCTCCATGTTGGATACAGACACGGATCGCACCCAGCAAATGTTCTACGTCTTTAGCGCTGATACTTAGTTTTCCCATAATTATCTCCTTAACTTTTTGAATTATTGTAGCTTATATGTAATTTTGAATTGATAAAATCCATTATTCTCTAACAGTTTTGTTCTTGAAGGTTATGCCGGTTCTTAATTCAAAAACAACATTGGTAGTCGCATCTCTTAGAGTGCGTTTCCGCAGGCTAAAGCCTTCGGCTACCAATATGTAGTGTTTCAATTAAGAATTGGTATTATATATACATCATTAGACGAAATATGTAAAGAGTAAAAAGAAAATGATTGACTTAGCAGTAAAGAATATGGTAATAATAAGTCTGTAAAAGGAGAATTTAATGAAATGTCCAAAATGCCAGCACGAAAATAGGGACGAAGCCAAGTTTTGTGAAGATTGTGGTACGAAGCTGATCCTTGCCTGCCCAAATTGTGGTAAACAGTTGAGAGAAGGGGCAAAGTTCTGCGACGAATGCGGCGCCAAAATATCTGATACTGACTCACAAACCCTAATTATACCCAAACTTGAGGACATGCACGCACAGTTGCAGAACCTTATCCCTGATGCTCTTGCGCAGAAGTACCTATCTGCAACACAGCAACTCACAGGCGAAAACCGTCCAATCACTGCACTGTTTGCTGATATATCAGGATTCACGCCATTATCAGCCACAAAATCATCCGAAGCTATATTTCAGCTTGTGCAGGATTGCTTTAAGCAACTTGTCAGCGTCGTTGCCAAATATGAAGGCAGTATAAGCGGATTCAGGGGAGACGGATTACTTGCATTATTCGGTGCGCCAATACTGCACGAGAATGACGCTGAACGTGCAATACTTTCTGCTATAGAAATGCGTGACGCAATGCAAAAACAAGGTTTGCGGGTATCCATAGGCATTAATACTGCCATGATGACCGTCGGTGAGATACAGACACAACTGCACAGTGAATATACTGCCTATGGTACGGACATAAACCTTGCTAAAAGGCTTCAAGAATCAGCATCTCCCGATCAGATACTTGTCGGTTCAGGCACTCATCGTCTTACGAGAAGGGCGTTTGATTTTGACATTATACCATCTTTAAGCTTAAAAGGACTCATACAGCCTGTTACTGCCTATTCAGTCATTCAGGTGAAAGTCCATCCAGAAAAGGTCAGAGGCATTGAAGGCTTGCGCGCAAGGATGATCGGCAGGGAGCATGAATTTACTGAACTCAAGGATTCTGTGGACGAATGGCTGTCTGGTCATGGTCAGATCATCTCCGTTATAGGCGAAGCGGGCATTGGAAAATCAAGACTGGTCAGCGAATTGAAGAAATATATTGATGATTATGGATCCAAAAACACACCCCCGGCCCCCTCTCAAGAGGGGAGTTTAGTGGATTCCCCCTTAACAAAGGGGGATAAAGGGGGTTGTTTATATAATACACCATACCTTGAAGGGCGTTGCGTGTCCATTGGTCAACCCATAAGTTATTGGCCCTTCCTTGATATACTGAGAACGTACTTCAACCTCGGCGAAGGCGATGATCCTGCCACAATAACCGATAAAGTGATAGAAGGCACGGAACGCATTTTTCCCGATAGCTCAGATGAGGCATTACCTTTCATTGGTAATCTGCTGTCTGTACGCTTTGGCAATGAGCTTGATGACAGACTAAAGTTCGCTACGCCTGAACAGATAAGGCATCAGACTTTGATGCGGTTGCGTGATCTTTTCAGGAAGCTTGCTGATAAACAACCGCTTTTATTGATACTTGAGGACTTGCATTGGGCGGATGATCTGTCGCTTGATCTTGTATCTCTACTTATGGATGAACTAGCGCATACGCCGCTGATGTTGCTTTGCGTATACCGTCCAGAGAAAGAGCATCGTGTTCGTCAGTTGAGCGATCAGGCAAACAGAAAGTGCCTCGATAGATACGCTGAGATCATATTGAAGCCGTTGACCAGTTTTGAAAGCAGGCAACTGGTAGAGGAATTGCTATCCATAGAGAACCTTCCTGAAAACGTCAGAGATACCATACTTAAAAAGTCCGAAGGCAATCCGTTCTTCATTGAGGAAGTAGTCCGATCATTGATAGAGCAGAATATGATATACCATGAAGGTGAACACTGGAAGGCAAAGTCAGAGATAACGGATATAAACGTTCCTGACACTATCCAGAGCGTTGTTTTATCTCGTGTAGATAGGTTGCAGGCTGATGCAAAATACGTTCTTCAATGTGCATCTGTCATAGGCAGGCTTTTCAGGTATCGTCTGCTTGAGCATCTGACCCGACAAGAACGTGATCTGTATAAATACCTCAATGAGCTTGCGGAACGTGATCTCGTCCACGAGGAGCGGACAGTGCCGGAGTTGGAGTATGCCTTCAAGCACGCCTTCACTCAGGAAGCGACCTATCAGAGCATATTGGAACGCAGGCGTAAGGAGTTTCATCATCAGGTAGCACAAGGTATTGAAAGATTATATCAGGAACGCCTTGAGGAGTATTATGAAGAATTGGCACAGCACTATTCAAAGAGTGATGACATTGAGAAGGCTGTGGAGTATCTTCTTAAAGCTGGTGAGAAGGCTCAATCCATGTTCGCAAATGAATATGCGATCCATTGCTTTAAGCAAGCCATTTCCTTAATAGAGAAAATGTCCGATACAATGCATAAAGAGCAGAAACTAGACGCCTTAATGAAACTATATAGAGTATATTTTATAATTGGTCAGCAAGATAAAGCAATTGAAGTAGCAGAAGATGCAATCAAAATAGCCGAGGAAGTTTCAACGCCAAGGATGGTTGCACGAATATGCTATCAAATTGCCGATGCTCTAAATGCTCTAAACAAATCTGATGAAGCGATAATGTGGAGTGAAAAAGGATTGAAGGCATTAGGCGACGATAAAATATGTCCAGAAGCCGCACTTCTGAACTTTTGCGCATTGCCTGCCTATAGTTCTCTGGGAAATGAATTAAAATATAAAGAATATGAAGCTAAAAATGTTGATATGATCAGACAAATTGGCTATTTTGATGAGATTTATAAGATTTATGCGGGAATTAGGTGGAGTAGTGGTAAAGCAGAAGATGCAGTCGCTTGGGATCATGAATGGATCGAAGTGTGTTCTCAACATAATAACCAACTTGGGCTGGCTGAAGGTTATATTTACTTAGGAAACGATTCTCGTACACTATCTGAATCCATAGAATATTATAAGAAGGGATTGGCAATTGCTAAAAGAATTGGATATATGCTATTTGTATTGACGGGTAGCTATGAGTTAGGACGAATGCTTATTGAAGCAGGTGACAAAATAGAAGCGGAACAGCACCTTCGTGAAGCAGTAGGTATAATGGAAAGTTGGGGAAAGCAATTTGAGGGATGGCAAACCGTATATGCCTATAAGTTTCTGGCAGATATTTTAGCTGAACGAGGTGAGTTGGAGCAAGTTCATTATTATTTAGTAAAAGGGCTAAGATATTCCACCACAAAAGATGAGATTCAGGATTTCTTGACATCTCTCAAAAATTCCTGTCAATCAATGGGAAAATCAGAAGAATTTGTAGCTATATGTAATGCAGAATTAGAACAACGAGACAAAGATGAGGAAAAACAGATTATAAAGAACGCATTAGCTGATTTTCAGAAGTAATGAAAATAGAGTACACTGCATGAGTGACCGCACAGTCTAATGCGGAGAGTATAAAGAAGGCACAGCAACACTATTCCGAAATTTCAGGATATGGACGAAATAATGGATTAAAAATTTAAGATTCAGGATTTGAGATTAAGCAACTTTGATAAACCTTATTAAACTTTTTTTGAATTCCTGCGAAAGCTAGAATCTAGTTTTAAAAACCCAATAATTTAGGACCCAAGCATAAGAATCTTGTCCGCAATCTTTATCAGAGAAAAAACACAAAGAAAAACAAAGAAGATTAAAAGTTGAAGGTTAAAAGTTGAAAAGTTTGAATATCGCTTTCAACCTTAAACATTTAACTTTTAACTCATAATTCTTTGTGTCTTCGTGTCTTTGTGGTTATCTCTCCGAGGACGAGAAATTTATGCTTGGCCTTTAACCTTTCTTATGGACGTAAGATTATTTTTGTTCTATAATTATGAAAGAGTTTTTTTGTGCAAAAGACTTCGGTAGTTCTTGCAAAAATCATGCAAGTAAGTTAATACTGAAACTTAACGGGAGGTTACGTGATGAGATTCAAGTATCTTGCATTTGTATGTATAGTATTAATCACAGCTAGTTTTTTGATGGGGTGCGCCAGTGTCGGTGGAGGTCAGATCTCAGGAGTAAACTGGGCATCAGCAAAAAACGGCGGGCGTATTTCTACATTCTCAGAAGAACCAGAACATCCTGCATCAACTCTTATCAATGGCGTTACGTCATCGGAAGGATGGGACCAGGGCGAAGGATGGCAAGCACAAATAATAGCAGGTCAAACAAAAACAGTCAGAGAGCAAAGAGACGAAATGGAGAAAAATTGGGTTGAAATCGAACTTTCTCAACCAGTGACTGTCAATGAGGTTAGAATATACACTGTTGACTCCCAGAAATATCCTGCCGCTAAATTTGGTGTCAGTGATGTTCTGGTACAATATCAGATGCGGACTGCCAGCAAAGATTTATTGTGGACTAACGTGAAAAGACCAGGAAAAGGACTTGGCGATCAGGGCGACGTGATAAAAGGTAACATTAAAGGCGTGATAAATGTCAGGTTTGAACCCGTCCTTACTCAGAGGATGAGAGTGCTTATATACTCAACCAATGACATGAAAATGAGTGAAGACGGCAAGTCACGAGAAGGAAATATAAGGATCACAGAGATTGAAGTCTATGGTTCTGGAAAGCAGAAAAGCCGAAATGAGATAGATGATCTGTTCCAGAATAAGTAGTAAATAATAGGATCCATGATTAAATAACTTACCCAATAAAAACACACCCCCGGACCCCTCTCAAGAGGGGAGTTTAGGTCTATTCCCCCTTTCTGAAAGTATGAAGGATGAGGGATGAAGTGGTTTCTTTCATCCTTCATCCTTCCGCCCTCATCCTTTAAGATCGGGGATCAAGGGGAATTTAAAAAGGTTATTTTTATGACGCCTAAATATCTTAAAATAGGTAAGTTATTTAATTATGGTTCCTTAACTTATGAATCTCAAAAGTAGGTTGGGTTTAGGAACGAAACCCAACATAATATTATCAAAGTTGGGTCTCATGCTTCGACCCAACCTACAATTATATTTCTGTAAGACGAAAAACTAATCTGATTGACCACTAGAATCGAGTATCCAGAATCCTGCATCTTGTATTATTCTGCTTATAGAAAGGAAATAGCACCAAATGAGCATCTTAAAGCCTGAGAGGATGGAAAGTCTTACAAAAGAGCGTAAGGAATCTATTATGCGAAGGTCAATGGAAGACATATCTTCTGTTTACCTTGAAGTCAGGGACATAGTTCAGGATATCCAGAAACGTGGAGACGCTGTCTCAGTAGAGCATTATGAGAAATTCAAGCACGACATTACTTCTGAAGATATAGTCGTAACTAGAGATGAAATAGAGAAAGCCTATAAGTCCATTGATGGCAATATAATCAAGGAACTGAAGACAGCCGCAAAGAATATCGAAAAGTTCCATAAGGCACAGCTTGATCGTGAGATGTGGTCTATGGAGATAGCTGAAGGGATCCTTGCTGGAAGGCTTACACGTCCTATGGATGCCATTGGCGCCTACGTTCCAGGAAGAAAAGCCGCCTATCCGTCAAGTGTACTGATGACTATTATACCTGCGAAAGTAGCTGGTGTAAAGACTGTGGTAGTCTGTACACCCCCGGAACAGGGCATGGTAGTAACGGAATCAACGCTCGTAGCCTCCGATATAGCCGGTGCGGATCACGTATTTAAGATCGGTGGACCCTGGGCAGTGGCAAGCATGGCTTTTGGAACTGCGAAAATTCCTAAAGTTGATAAGATTGTCGGTCCGGGGAACAAATACGTCACAGCGGCAAAGATGCTCGTTTTTGGTACTGTTGACATAGATTCCCCCGCCGGACCTAGCGAAGTTCTCATTCTGGCTGATGAAACCGCTGACCCAAGATTACTGGCTATTGACCTTATGTCACAGGTTGAGCATGACGAGGATGCCGCTGGTGTTATGATCTGCACTTCATCACAAGTGGCTGAAAGAGTTTGTGAAATAGTTGAAAATGAAATCGAAAACGCACCAAGAAAAGACATAATCAAATCAGCACTCAACAAACATTCCGCAGTGATAGTTACGGAAAGTATGGATGATGCAATAGATTTTACGAATGAATACGCGGCCGAGCATCTTCAGATAGTGACAGCGGAGCCTTTTGCAATACTGCCAAAGATAAGACATGCAGGATCAATATTTATGGGACCTTATGCGCCTGTGCCTGTGGGTGATTATGCCTCCGGGACAAATCACGTTCTGCCTACCGGTCAGTGTGCAAAGATGTTTAGCGGTCTGTCGGTTGACGACTTCATAAAGAAACCGACCTTCCAGTATTTGACCAAGAAGGGTCTAAGCCAATTAAAAGATACAGTCATAACTCTTGCTGAATCCGAAGGATTATTTATGCACGCCCGTGCGATAAGAGAACGTTTTAAGGAATAAATGGAAAAAGGCAGGGATTACTGTGCTTCAAACTTCAAGAAAACCGAAACGATTGAAAAAACCAACAATAGAGATCGTAAAACTGTTTCCAGAGCAAGGCGAATGGACAGAGGCTGATTACTTCAATCTGCCTGAAACAAACCATTTTGTAGAATTATCCGATGGAAAACTGGAGATTCCTGATATGCCCGGAACAACGCATCAGAAAGTTGTATTTAAGCTGGCTAAAATTATTGATGAATTTGTATCAAAAAATTCACTTGGCGAAATCGGAGTAGCACCTCTGCCAACGAGATTATGGGAAGGCAAAGTCAGAGAACCAGATATTATATTTATGAGTTCTGCCCATGCCGATAGAATTAACGAAGATTTCTGGGGTATGCCTGATTTAGTGATTGAAGTGTCATCTAAAAGCACTACTTATATTGACAGAAACAAAAAAAATATTGAATACGCCAAGGCAGGAATTCCAGAATATTGGATAGTGGATACGATACAAAAAACCGTTGAAGTCTTTATATTAGATTTAGATGAAAATATCTATAAGATACTTGGCAAATGGGGGATCGGCGATGTAGTCCGTTCTAAATTCTTAGCAGATTTTGAGGTTAGTGTAGAAAACATCTTTGATTAACGAGAAAGGAGTAGTCTTTAATATGAAAATAGGATGCCAGATCGGTGTATGGGGCGGTAGTGTTGAAGATGCAGTAAAAGGTATGGGATCCGCAGGGATTGCCGGGATAGAGGTATTCACCGGTCATCTTACGCCTTACTTTGGTATGGAAAAGGACGCAAAGGATTTCCTTGCTCAGAACAAAGTTGAACTTACCGGTGCATATTTCAATAATGACAAGTTCATTTCTCCATCGGATCAGGATGCTGTTGTAGCAGAAGCAGTATCCGCCGCAAAATTTCTCGGTAAAGTTGGTTCGCCGTTCATTATACTCAACGGTGGAGTAGCTAAGAATCAGAAATCCGATGGATTCAGCGAAGATGATTTCAAGCAACTGGCAAAAACCATGAATGCCATAGGGAAAGCTATCTGTGATTATGGAGTTGGAACAGTCATGCACCCCCATGTCGGTTGTATGATAGAGACTCCTAATGACGTTGACAGATTGCTCAAATATCTCGATACATCACTTGTTGGGTTATGTGTCCATGCGGCACATCAGGTCATAGCAGACGCTGATCCTTATGAGATTTACGAAAAACACGCTGGTTTAGTCAGATACGCACACATCGGCGAGATCAGCGAAGATAAAAAAGGCGCAATGCTAGGTGAAGGCATGCTTGATCAAAAACGGCTCATGAAGGCTTTGCTCAATGCTGGCTTTGATGGCTGGATCATTATTGAGTCGTCAAAAGAGGGTGTTTCTCCGAAAGATTACGTATTACATGCGATAAAGTATATCGAGGGAGAATTGCTGAAATAATAACCTATATAAATTACGATGAATTTGAATGTCTTTTATCACTTACTCGACAGAATGAAGATGCTAAAATAGAAGTTTGACATGATCGTATAACAACAATTGGATTTAACTAAAGATAATGGTAACTAAATGTAGGAGGTAAACTAATGGATAAAGTGCGTTTTGGTGTTGTTGGAACGGGTGGAATGGGGTCTGGTCACATCAGTAGCATTCAGAATGTTGAAGAAGCACAGTTGATGGCTGTTTGCGATGCTGATGAGAGTGTTGTTAAACCATACGGTGAAAAACTCGGTATAAAGTGGTTCACTGATTACAAAGAGCTTATTGATAGTGGGCTTGTTGATGCTGTTACGGTGGCTACTCCGCATTACTATCACCCGATTGTCAGCATATATGCGATGAAAAAAGGTTTGGCTGTCCTTTCGGAAAAACCGATGGCTGTCACTGTGAAAGCGGCTGACGAGATGATCAAGACTGCTAAGGAAACAGGCGTGCCATTCACTATCATGTTCCAGTCAAGGGCGTCTGGAATATATAGGACAGCACATAAGATTATATCGGAAGGCAAGCTTGGTGAGCTTTATCGTACTTGCATGTTTGCCAGCGGATTCCGTAGTCAGGCATATTATAACTCAGCGGAATGGCGTGGTACGTGGGCAGGTGAAGGCGGTGGCGTTCTGATTAATCAGGCGCCGCATGATATTGATATGTTCACGTGGCTTGGTGGGTTGCCATCAAAAGTCACTGCCCGAACAGCTACGAGACGGCATATAATGGAAGGTGAAGACGAGGCATCTGCAATGCTGGAATACCCAAACGGCGCCATTGGATTCATGCACGCTTCTACTACTGAGGCTCCCGGCACAAGCATGATGGAATTCTGCGGTGAGAAGGGCAAGCTAACCATTTATGGTGGACGTTTAGTATTTAATGAGCTTGAGATGCCCCTTCAGGAGTTCAACGATACAAACCCGAATATGTGGGGAAGCCCAAAATCCACAAATGTTCCAGTCGAGATCGAACAGCGCGAGGGCGGACACATCGCAATAATACGCAATCTCACAAGGCACATACTTCACGGTGAGCCACTGCTTATGCCCGGAGAAGAAGGTATAAACAGCATTGAACTGATAAACGCTGTGATTTTATCTGGCAAAAAAGGTTCACCTGTCAATATTCCGGTGAATAGGGAAGAATACGAGGAATTCATCGAAGGACTCAAAAAAACTTCAAAACCGAAATCTGTCCTAGCGGCGCAGAGAGTTACGGATCCTCAACATGTGAAATAAGTTTGACTGAAAAATGTGGATAAGCACCAGAAAATATTTTGGTGTTTATCTGCAAATCCGAATATATGCTTGAAAATGCTATTTTTTTGATGTTGATAGTCGCTTATTAAGTTCCTCAACCAGTAACGGACATACTTCTGGATGAATGAAGAAACCGCAACGTTCCTGATTTCTGATCCACCTGCTAAACGTGGTGAAGGTCGTTTTCATGTAGAATTCAGCCTTGACGGCAATAAGCGATTGTTAATCACTGCACGTGATCTGAAAACAGGTAAAATGACACACAAAGATTATCCTGCTGTTAAGCTTGTGTGAATTATAGATGATGGTTAATCGTTTAATGCTATGGGACGTCATAGATAACTACGAACACAAATTGATGTTACGGCTAATCTATGAACTCGGTTGTCGTGTCTGTGAGTTCGTGCAGATGTCTGTGCCACATCAATTTCCGAGAGAACTCCATTTTCCTACCAATAAAGAATACCAATGCAAGAGAAATGCGCACAAGCTATGTGCCATTGGGTCTTATGAACGAACTCAAAGATTATCTCAAAAGAAATGGCATGGTGACCAAACGAGAAGAAGAGATCAAAGACCCAGAGGCATTCCTATTGCCATCCACACAGAATCCTACAGCACATGAAACTTCCAGAAGGTGGCAGCATATATTCAAGCAGTATGTTGAGAAGGCAGACTTGCAGATGAGGGTGTAAGGGAGTCCTATGAAAATGTTCGTTAGTATGGATTTGATGCTGGGGATGTGCCAAAATATTAATCGCCTGATAGGTGATCGGGTTAAGCACAGCAAAATGATTTTGAATTTCCGATAACCCAGGATGGATATTGCGTTCGAATTGTTATCTGATGCGTTGAACTAATACCAACTTTTATCTGGGAAAACCCTCAGCCAGAATGGGCTGGTCGTGGAAAGGCGAAGAAAGGGAATGAAGAAGAACGCTACCCCCCAGAGGATCTAAAAAAGTGGGATGATTTTGTGTATCAGACAGTAAATTGATTGAGAAATACTGATGGTTATGAACAGGTGTGCGATTTGCCAATTATCATTGCTAATTGCAGAGATGAAGTCTATTATGATGGTAAAGTGGATGGTCCTTTTGAAGTGTTTCTGGAAAGTTTGAAAGGGAAAGAAACATTGCCTAATCCCCCATTGGAGTATGCGCTGGCAGATAGAGGATATGGAATTATCATCGTATATTCGCCATATCTGGAGATGAAAAGCACTCACATTAAAAATCCAAATATGTATGTCGCTAACGACTGGAATTCCTTAATACAGCAATTATATGAGCATCTAGTACCGAATCGGAAGGTAGCGTTTTTTCATGATGCTTCCATGCACATATTGGAAGCTACATAAACGTGGATCACAATTAAAGTAATGACAATTGAATAATCAGGAGAAATTCTATGGATAACAAAATCAATGTTTTCTTGACTAATAAGATGAAACAGAAATTGCTTCAGGGCAAAGTGGTCGTCGGAACCGGGGCGAGCGACCCAAACAGCGTGGATAGAGCCGGCCTGCAAGGATACGATTTCGTGAGATTTGAGGGTGAACATGGCAATTTAAGCTGGCAGGAACTCGATCACCTTGTTGCTGTGGCGCAATTAGCAAGCGTTACGCCCATAGCGCGCGTCCCTGGATGTGTCCAGCATGAGATTCTGCATTACTGCGACAATGGTGTGTTGGGACTTACGATCCCCCATACATGCTCACGTGCTGTAGCTGAATCCGCAGTCAATGCGGCAAAGCATTACCCGCTTGGCATGCGCGGCGACAACTTTTACGGCAAGCTGGCACGATATGGCATGTTCAATTATACACAAAAAGAATATTACGATGCCATCAATGAAGTGACTATGATCATTGCTCTCATTGAGGATAAAGAGGGTGTAGAGAATGTCGAGGAAATTGTCACAACCCCGGGAGTTGATGCTGTGGATGTCGGAAACCTGGACCTTGCCCAGTCTATGGGATTACCTGAGCAGAAGGCAGTTGATGAGGCAATACATCACGTTGTCGAGGTAACAGTCAAGGCAGGCATATCAATAGGAGTTCCTTATCTGTCTGGAACACCGGAGAACGTTCGCTACTGGATGCAGAAGGGATGCAGGATTTTCTGGGGAAATCCTGAAATGATCCGCAAGATTGCCGGAGAATTGGGTATTGGAACATAAATAATTTATTGGGAGAAAATATGGAACAGAAAGAATTTTACATAGATTGGCGGTTATTGAAAGAATTTACAAGACAGGTATATCTCAAAATGGGCTTATCATCTGAGGACGCAGAGATTGGGGCAGATTCCATCGTATGGGCAAATCTGAGAGGTGTGGATTCCCACGGTGTGCTAAGGCTCCAATGGTTCGTGCAGATGGCAGATGACGGTCAGCTTAATCCAAAACCTAGTATAAAAGTTTTGAGAGAGACTCCTGCTATCCTGTTCATAGATGGAGATCGTGCATTGGGTGCAGTGGGTGCGACCTTTGCTATGAAATGTGCAATGGAGAAAGCAAAAAAAGTAGGCATCGGTTGGGCATTGCTGACCAACAGTGCGACACCATTGGCAATAGGCTATTATACGGAGATGGCAGTCAAAGCAGATATGATAGGTATCGGCGCTACCTTCGCTAGACCAAATATGGCGCCTTATGGCGCTAAATCTCCCGGAGTTCATAACGGACCTATCTCCATCGCTGTGCCAGCGAAAAATCACCGTCCGGTATTGTTGGATATGGCAACCAGCGTTGTAGCACGTGGCAAAATTGACTTTGCAATAGATAAAGGAACTTCGATCCCACAAGGCTGGGCATTAGATAGGGATGGCAAAAGCACCACAGACCCAAATCAGGCTGTCATTATGTTGCCGTTTGGCGGATACAAAGCCGCTGACATGGCTTTTATGTTTGAATGTCTTACCGGCATTATGGCAGGTGACCCGCTGGTTGGACCTGCTTTACTAAATAAAGGCAATGATCCCCGACATAGACAGAATACTATTATGGCGGCGATTGATATTGCGGCATTTACGGATGTAGAGAGCTATAAGGCACAGGTTGACGACTTCATCGCTGGAGTGAAAGCCTTACCTAAAGCTGAAGGTTTTGACCGGATATACATCGCAGGAGAACCGGAGGATGAGATTCACAACAGGCGCGCTCAGAATGGAATTCCGCTTCCTGAAGGCACTGTTCGCAACCTTCAAAACATCGCACAGAAATTTGGCATTGAACTGCCCATCAGTCTATAAATTTTTGCTAGAGAAGAAAGGAAATAACTATGCCCACATCAGAATTAACCGACCTTTTTATGAACTACAAAATAATTGATTTGTCCGTCGAGGTGCATCCCGGCGTTCAGAAGATAGATGGAAATTATCACTGGGGAAATCAGATTCGGAAATTCGAGATCCGCCAGTTTATTGCACCCGGTCCTCATTTCATGTATTGGGTTGACACAGAAACTCACGTAGGAACCCACGTTGAACTGCCTGCCCATATAATTGAAGGTAGCAAGTCACCAACAGAAATGCCTCTTGAAATATTTATGGGAAAAGCAATAGTATTAAGATTTGATTCACCCCTTATAACCCCATCCGATTTAGATAAGGTAGAAGCAGGAGACATTGTTCTAATATGGAGTCCGAATGGAGGAAGAATCCCTTTAATATCGGCAGAATCCGCAAAATTGCTTGCAGAAAAGCCTATAAAGATGCTGGGTGTCCAGAACGTAGCCGCAGGAAACGATACCCATGAAGCTTTACTTGGAAAAAAGAATGCGCCAATACCTATCATTGAGGAATTAGCTCATCTGGAAGAGATAAAGGCAGAAAGAGTGTTCTTTATTGGTTTACCGCTAAGGGTTGCAGAGCTTGATTCTTCATGGATCCGTGCTATCGCACTAGAACCTGTGACTGAGGAGAAATTAGGTTCTCAGACTAAAGTGTAGGTTTTTTGCATAAATCCGCGAAAAAGTGTATTAGGGAGTCAGATGGCTGTATTTACTACGATAAAAGTAGAACAAACTGCTAGTTTGCTTGTGTTAATGATTCACATGACAATCCCATTAAACAAAAATGAAAGCCTGAGGATTCGTGGCATGGAAGGAAAAATAGTTTAAATGAGAAAGTCTATCCATGGATCACATCATTTAAATAGGGGGTATTTATCGTGAAAATGCTCGTTATCATAATCCTAGCTTTTGCATGTCTTAGATCGGTTGCTTATTCCTACGAAGGACAGCGTAAGAATTCAATCTTACTGAATGGTGTATGGGAGTTTGCTCTAGGTGATGGAAACGAAAGTGCGCAATCACCAAAGGGACAAATCAGCCTAAAATGGCAAAAAGTCAACCTGCCAGGTCCATTTATGGAATGGAATCAAGATGCAGTTAATAATATCAAGTTCGTCTGGGTCAAAAGGCAATTTCAAGTTCCAGATGCCCAAACTAGAAACATGGCTATCTTGCGATGGAATCACATAGCCTTCGGTGCAATCGCTTTCATTAATGGTCAGAAAGTTGGTGAAAATGAACCGATTGGTCCTTATCAGACCATCATTCCAGAAGGTATTCTTAAATCGGGCAAAAATGAGATAATATTAAAAGTCGCTGGATCGCAGGGAGTCCGTAGATCAAAAAGCGGATATCTTCTGATCCCGGCAGGTTTTGCGAGTGGCGGTGGGATGCCGGAGATACCTGGTGACATCTGGGTTGACTTTGCTGACAAGGTTTATATGAAATGGGTGCTGGCTATTCCCGATCTTGATAACATCAAGGTGCATATAAGAGTAACTCCCACAGGCGTTAAATCGGTCAGCGATTTGAAGATACTTGCGGAAGTCAAATCATATCCAGATGGTGAAATCATAGCCAAAGGCGAGGGTGATGCTGAATTCATATCCAATCCTGATGATCCGATCGGCAAGCATTTTTTTGTTGATGTTCCGATGCCTGACTTCAAACCATGGACTTATGAAGAATGTAATTTATATAATGCTGACGTCAAGATTACCAAAGATGGAGAAATACTGGATACACTTAGATTTCGGTTTGGAATGAGAGAGATCAAAGCAATTCTCGTTACGCCGAGTAACGGAAGAACAGATAATGGAAAATATAAGTTAAACGGTAAAAACCTTCGACTGAGAGGTTCTAATCTAGTATTTGAATGGAACTGGGGAAATATCATCACCGGAAAAGAAAAGGATTATCTTGTTACAGAAGCCAGGGAGATGAGTATGAACTCCTTCCGTACACACACTCAACCTCCGCCACCGCTTTGGGCAAATATTTGTGATGAATATGGCACTATGATACTCGCAGAATTCCCTGTGCTATACAATTATGCTGACTATAAGTTTACTCCTAAAGAATATAAGATATGGCATAAGAATGTGTTGTCAGATGCGACTGGGTGGATGGCTAGATTGTGGAACCATCCAGCAGTCATAATGTGGGTGCTATCTAACGAATCCAACCGAGACAACGAATGGGAAGAAGGTCCTTATCAGGATTTCGTAAATAGTCTCGATCCAACACGTCCAACGATGCGCACAGGAACAACAGGCACCAAAGAGAACTACGACATCCACGCATGTGGAAATATAACCTGGCCGGCTGAAGGAACCCTTATAACATATATTCAGGGATGGTTTAACGAAGCACATGGTAAAGTTCTGACTAATAGCGAATACATGAATACCTTTGGACCTATGTCTGAGCAATGGACCGGGAAGAATGATGAAAAATCTCTAGCTTATGCCCTTGCTTATGCTCAACTTGGTATGGAACACACAGAAGCAATGAGAAGAGCGCGCATACCCGCAATATTGCCATATATGTATGCAGGCTGGACAAAGACTCGCACCGGTCAGGAATGGAAAGCAGGATTCGCAAAGCCTGTATCTGCATGTTGGCATAGCTCTTTATCTCCGGTGCTGGCAAGCCTTGACTTGTTTGATCCCAATTACCTTACGTCTCAGGAAGTGACAACCGACCTTTACCTCGTTAATGATTCATGGCACGATGCCAGCATTCACGTTGATCTGCTACTCACAAAAGACTGTCCGGAATTTATACCAGAAGCGGAATGTTTCAATAATCCGATAGCTAAGTGGAGTCACAATTTCCAGCTTAAAGCCGACAGCATTACTAATACACCGATAAAATGGAGATTGCCCGATGAAGAGGGAAATTATTGGCTTACTGCAAGAACAACAGGGATTGAGGGAAGGCCTGTTCTTAGTCAAAGATTCGTTCGTGCTATACAACCACCGACAATACCCGATTTGGCAAAGAAGCAGAATTTTGTGATTCTAGGCGCAGATTCTAATGCTCTTGACTATTTCAGGTCAAAAGGGTTGAAAACCACAAACAGTCTCGATGATCTAAAGCCTGATAAGGATATTGTGATTATCTGGAACACCGAAGAACTGAATGCGACTGAGAGACAAAAAACTCAAGCTTTATGCGATTTTGCATCTGCTGAAGGTCGTGTGATAGTGTTGTCTACTTACTCATGGGATTGGCGGGAATTGTGTGACATTAACATTGAGAAATCTGGTCCTTTTTCAAGAGTCTTTTCTTATGAAGGAATAACACATCCCATTTTGACTAATATAGACCCCGAATGGTTAATACGCTGGAATGGTCTTCCTGGGACAGTAGCAGTTGCGGAGATTAAGGGACCAGCTTTGAAAAACGCAAAGGCTATCCTCTGGGCAAGTAAACCAGCTTCTACAGTAGTTGCTGAAATCCCTACAACTAATGGCAAAGGTAAGATTCTATTCTCACAGATTAGTATTCAAAATCATATAGATAACTCAAAGCCGAATTACGATCCTGTGGCTGAAAGGATATTATTGAACCTATTAGGACAATAAAGAATGGAAATAGAAGATGATAAGGAGAAATGACAACCATGTGCTACAATATTTTTTCTGGTTTGCTAATTTCGATTCTAGTTCCACAGATGACGGAAGCAGTTTACTATCCGCCACAAGAGAGTGAAGGTGGCTGGCGTTCTCTCGTTTCACCAAATGAAGCACCTACGTCGAATGAGAAACAAAAACTTACTCAGACCACTGGTCTGGATTGGGACAAGCTTTACGAGGCATGGAAATATTGTGAGAGTTTTGATGGTACGAACAGTCTTTTGGTTATCCGACACGGATGGATCGCCGGTGAATGGCACAATTACACTGAACCAAGAGGGATCGCCTCCTGTACCAAATCACTCACTGGATTAGCAATAGCGAAGCTGTTTGACCTTAGCGATGCGGGAAAGTTGGCAAAGCATACTAATATAGATGATGAAGTATGGCAATTCCTGCCAACAAAGTGGGTTGAGGCTGAACCAGAGCGTAAGCATATAAAAATCCGCAATATGCTTACTATGACTTCGGGTCTTACGCCTTATGATGGTCCGTATGAAGCTGATTACGAGGAAAAGGTTTTTGCTCAAAAAGTTGAGGCGTCATCGGGAACAGTCTGGGCTTATGCATCAGTTCCGGTAGATATGCTGAGTCTCGTTATTGAAAATGTCTCCGGTCAAAAGATGGGAGATTTTTTTAATGAATACATCAATAATGTTATTGGAACGGCGCCTATAGAATGGGGTGAATTTAGCGGTCATACTGGAGGTTCTGGCGGACCGGGAGGCGGTACAAAGTTTCCCCCACGTGAATTGGCACGAGTTGGTTATATGGTGTTGCATGACGGTGTATGGGAAAAGGATGGTCAGCAAAATCATGTCATCAGCAAGATGCGATTGAGAGAATTTACTCGGAAGGCATCGTGGTTAGAGAATACAAAATGGCGTCAACCAAACTTCGCATTTGAGCCATACGCAAATCGCTATTATGGTCATCTATGGTGGAACAATAGCACCGGGCAGGCGCTTGGTGAAGCCACACCGCGCGATATAGTCTATATGTCCGGTTGGGGAAAACAGGCATGTTTTGTCGTGCCAGTCCTTGATATGATAGTTATACGGTTGGGACCAAATCGCACATTAAACGAGCATCCCGAATTTTATCATGGGTTGTGGAAGAGATTGATGGAAGCTGTTACAGACAGGGAGGAATAAAAAAATGCAATATAGGACATTAACAGGAACGGGAGTAAAGGTATCGAGAGTGTGTCTTGGAACAATGACATTTGGCGCCCAAGTAAATGAGGCAGACGCAATACTTATGGTGAATAAGGCTTTGGATGCCGGGGTTAATTTCATTGATACTGCTGATGCTTATACTAGCGGAGTCTCTGAGGCGATTTTGGGAAAAGCGCTAAAAGGGAAGCGAGATGGAATAGTGCTGGCAAGCAAAGTTGGCAATCAAGTGGGACCTTATAAACTAAAGGATACCGGCCTTTCACGCTGGCATGTTATAAAGGGTGTGGAAACCTGCCTTAAGCGTCTTGATACTGATTGTCTTGATGTCTGCTATCTGCATAGACCCGATTACAACACCACATTGGAAGAAACGCTTTCAGCTTTTGATTATCTGGTCCGTCAAGGTAAAGTTATGTATATAGGTATGTCCAATTATGCCGCTTGGCAAGTCTGTCAGGCGAAATGGATATGTGATAAAAATTCATTCAGTCCTCCAGTTGTTACACAGAATGTTTATAACTTAATCGCCAGAGGGATCGAGCAAGAGCTCGTTCCATTCATTAAGGAATTCAATATTGGTCTAACTGTTTATAATCCATTAGCAGGTGGTTTACTCACAGGAAAGCATAGTTCAGATAAAGAGCCGCCTGAAGGAACACGCTTTCAATTAAACAAGGAATACTTTGGCAGGTATTGGCTCGATTCCAACTTTAATGCGCTATCAGCATTGATGGATATTGCCAAACAATCAGGTAAGACGATGGTTGAACTTGCGCTTCAATGGCTTGCGTCTCAGAATCATGTGGATTCTATCGTCATCGGGTTTAGTAGCATGAAACAGCTTGAGGAGAATCTATCTGCTTATGAAGGCAAACTTGATGCAGACGTTATCAAAGCGTGTGATGATGTCTGGAAGAAGATAAAGGGTGATAGTTTCCAATATAATCGCTAGTTTCGGAGGTTAAAATGGATATAGAACGATGGAACACTTGGGAAATTGCTCTTAATTCTTCAAGGGATTATGGCAATCCATTTCAGGATGTTGAACTTACCGAAACGTTCATTCATAAAAAAACGGGCAAATCTGTCACTGTAAATGGTTTCTATGATGGTAACTCAACATGGCGGATCAGGTTTATGCCAAATGAGATCGGTGAATGGAATTATAAAACGCAATCAAATGATCCAGATATAAATGGAAAAGAAGGGCAGATTGTATGTGTAAAACCGACAAAGCTTTATTTACATGGACCGCTTAAAGCGAAAGGCTATCATTTCTTTCACGCTGATGGAACGCCAAAATTCCTGATAAGCACAAGAATGTCCTGCGTTTATTCCGATCCTAATGTATGGGCTGAAATTATTGATTTCATGAAGAAACACCGAATCAATCGGGTTCTGTTTATGATGGGCGGGGTCGCCGGCGCAATAAAGGAATTGTATGGTAGTGGATTGGATTTCTGGAGATATAATATCGAAAAATTCCGATCCATTGACGCATTTATTGACGCGCTTCGACAGGCGGATATTATAGCTTCCCCATATTTCTATTACTTTAATGACGGCGTTCAACGAAATCTGACGCCTGATCAAGATAAAGCATTTATAAAATATGGGATGTCTCGTTTTGGCGCTTATGCCAACGTGATGCCTGTGCTTTCAAATGAGGTTGAGCAGAAATATACAGGTCGCAAAGATGAAAAATATAACCTTGCAAGCCATAAATGGGCTAACGAAATGGGAGAATATTTGTCAAAGCTTGCTGTATCTGATGTTCCAGTAGCAATTCATAATCCTATGGAGACGGAGAAGGCAGTTAATCCCGGATTTTATTCACTATTAAGGGATTGGCAATTCCCATGGGCAGATTTTATGCTAAGACAGGCTCAGGTTGCAGCACTAAGTACCGCACCACAGCTTAGTGATGATATGCCAGAGCAAAAGGAGCCAATTTATAATATCAGAGGCTATTCACGACATAATCAGTTGCTGATCGATCTGCGCAGATTCGGCATACCTGTTATAAATGAGGAGCCGGGATATGAGATGAAAGGACACAGCGCAAACCCGAACTCACAGAAAATCAACCTAATGCCATGGAACTCACAAACGTCTGATACCTTAATACCTACATTCTGGACAGCGATTACTGCTGGCACTTATGCAATGTGGGGGCATTATTCAACTTACGAGATGAATAACCCGATCACCGGCATGAAAATGAGCGTAACGCCGCAATACCTAAAAATCATCCATGATATAGTTACTGAACTGCCATATTGGGAGATGAAGCCAGCAAACGGTGTTGTTTCTTCCAACGAAGTAATATTTGATGGTGTTCCATATCGCACTAACTTCTGTCTTGCAGAGATTGGCAAGACTTATCTGATATTTTCTCTCAATGAAGGGAAAATAACGCTTAATCTAGGCAAAAATTCCAGATATAGAGCGACACAGATAGACCCAAGAAATGGAGAAAAAACCGATCTGGGTATCCTTAAAGGTGGGGAGTGTATTATAAATGTTATCGGTAAAAAGCAGGTATTATTAATACGAGTTTTTCAGTTAGCATTGTAAAACATGCCATCTGGCTTGCTCATTTGAATAGTTATTAGTAGATAGTTATTGAAATTCTTTCTTATAGGATTTTCATAACTAAAAACTACCTACTAACTACATTTAATAAAACAAGCTAACAGCATGTCTTATTTCGGCAATTGCCTGAGAATTTTACCGAAAAAACAAAGTGATAATGCCTTATTTTTCGTTATCTCGGACGATAGTATTTGGACCGTTTGTTTGTAACCCTCCGATCAGATTTCCATTGCAATAGTTTTCGATGATCTGATTTCTGTCGGAGGTTCCTATCTCCATGATACCCCAGCTTTGTGTAACTTCAGTACAACGGTTGGCATGAACTAATACCATGATCTGGCATTCGCTTCCGCCTTGCCAAGCATAAGAATCTTGTCCGCAATCTTTATCAGAGAAAAAACACAAAGACACTAAGACACACTAAGCATTTTTTCATTTTTTTGACTAGATGATACTGTGATTTCAATAGTTTCTCCTGACTAAAAACTATGATCCTGTTTTCTTCGTGTCTTCGTGTCTTTGTGACTTGGTATTTAGATTTCCGCGGACGAAAAGTTTATACTTGGTAGTCAAGTATTCAACTTGACAATACATTTATCGTATGTTAGATTACATAGAGAACATTGTGATAAAATGCTATTAAAATATGATTCTTGTAAATTAGCGGATAAAAATCATTATTCATTTGTGAGAGTTGCTCGCCGGCAACCATGAAAGGAGAATAGTTATTATGAAAGTAGGAAGCACTGCATATTCGTACAGAACGTACTTATCGTCGGGTGTAATGACGCTGGAAGGATTTCTGGATAAGGCAGTTGAGTTGGGGATGGACTGCGTTGATCTTACCGCGTATTACTTCAAGTCAACAGATACAGAGTATCTCAACGACATAAAGAAATACGCCTACCTGAGTGGTCTGGACATCACAGGAACGGCAGTCGGCAACAGTTTCACCTATAAAGAGCCAGAGAAAAGGGCTGAAGCGGTTCAAATGGTCAAGAAATGGGTAGATTTTTCAGTTATACTCGGCGCTCCTTGCATAAGAGTGTTCGCCGGGGGTATTCCGGAGGGTAGTACCTTTGAGGAAGCGATGAGATGGACTGTTGAGTGCCTTGAGGAATGTCTCGATTATGCGAAACCGAAAGGTGTTATCATCGCTCTTGAAAATCACGGCGGGATAACGTCAACGGCGGATCAGGTCAAATTAATCCTTGAGTCCGTCGGTGGAAGCTATCTTAAAGAAAGATGGCTTGGTACTAACCTTGATCTAGGTAATTACAGAGGTGACCCTTACAAGGAAATAGAAAAGGCGGCGCCTTATGCTGTCACTACTCACGCCAAGACGGACATCTATGTAGATGGTGCAGGCAGACAAGATGCGGATTTTAAGAAGATAACCAAAATATTGAACAATGCTGGATACAAAGGCTGTCTCTCAATCGAATATGAAGGCGAAGAGGACCCAATGACAGCCATGCCAAAATTTGTTAATTATCTAAAAGATTGCGTGAGCAAGCTTTAATCTGGAATGCAAGTGCGTAAGCATGGCTTACGCACTCCATATTTTTGAGGAGGTACGTATATTGGATAAATCATGGCGATCCGCCATAGAATTTCACGGTCACGAATGTAAAGGCTTGGCGTGGGGATACAAGGTAGCTACTTTTGCGATGGAGAAGCTTGGAATTGACAGGTCATCTGATGAGGAACTCGTTGCAATCGTAGAGAATGACTCCTGCGCCGTTGATGCGATTCAAGTTGTGACAGGATGCACCTTCGGTAAAGGAAACCTTATATTCAAAGACTATGGTAAGCATGCCTATACATTCTACAACAGAAACACAGGTAAAGGCATCAGAATAAGCAGGAAAAAGGGCGTAGAGGTTGATGACATAATGTCTGCTAATAGTGATGATATATTTGAAGTCTCTGAACCGAAAGAGAAAATACCCAAAAGGGCGAGGATTCACAAATCCATAGAATGTGCAAAATGCGAAGAGAGTGCTATGGAGACTAGGATACACATATTCAAGGGTCAATTCCTATGCTGTCCATGCTATGAAGAAGCTGTTCTGGAGTAATTGAAAAAGGATAAATGATTTGTGAATTATCGGATTATTGCTGTAATGATTTTGTTACTATTATTCGGTTATGCAGATATCGAGCAAAGCATTTCCATTTATACTTATCAGATTTTTGATAGATAGTATCAGATTTTTGAGGTATAATATGCGAATTATTTTCAGAATACTATCAGTATAAGATCATATTTTCTGAAATGTTTTTAACTTTTCCAAGTAGTAAGTTGGATTTCGTTCCTCAATCAAACCTACAAGCCTATAAAACTTTTTTTATCACGAATTACACGAGTTTTGAAAATCTCCTTTATCCGCTAATACACACTAATCTTCACGAATCTTTTTATCTTATTCGCGATTATTAAAGTTATAAATATTTATGAAAAACTCAAAAGATCAATCATGCTTGGAATAAATCTTGCAAAATCTTATAGTCATTTATGTAATCTCAAAAAAGGAGGTGCAATATCATGATAAAAGAAATTTCAATTTTGTTAAACGGCTTCTATATTGTTGTTTTATTGGTCATATTAATGATCGGCTTGCTAATGGGTTGCTCAAACAATTCTATATTTGAAGAACCTAATAGAGACGTTGTAAGTGATACTGGAATTACTGCTGGAAAGATCACTATGCGCCAAAGTGGTGGTTTCGCTGGTATATCTCGTATTATAACCATTGGAGAAGATAACGATTCTATTATCTTGACTTTCACAGAAAATAACCAACCAAAAGAAGCTAAAGTTTCTCCATCAGAAATAGATAATCTCTGGAAGAAGCTTGAATCTAAAGGTATATTTGACCTTACTACGAACCAAAAAATGCTAGAAAGTGTAGCAGATGGGTTCTCGTATGAAGTGACTGTTCAGAAAGGAAGGAAACACAATCAGTTTTTGGTCTACGCCCCTGAAACACTCGCTGAAAATGGAGAAGTAAATTATAGTGAGGTTGTTAATGCTATTAAAAGCTTCGCTGAAGCAAAACTGAGTAATAATAGTTCTGATAATGGAAATGATTTTATTATAGAGGATATGAAGATTGAAGATATATCGGTTCTTCTTCTCGAAAGTTTCCCGCTGCAAGTCCACGTTGTGGTCAAGGGAATGTTCGCTAATGGCTGTATGACGTTGAATGAGATCACGCAAAAGCGAGATGGAAATACTGTGAATATTCACATTACAACCAAACAACCAAAAGACGTGGCTTGTATTCAAGTGGTGACGTTTGTCACCGAACGCATACCTCTTGAGGGTGGATTCCTGCCCGGACGATACAAACTCATCGTCAATGACATTGTAAAAGAGTTTGAGATCGGTGGAGAAGTACCTGAAAATGGCATTTTGCAGGGGAAAGTCACCATTGGTCCATTATGTCCCGTAGAGCCTTGCAATCTTCCCCCCGGTCAGGTTGCTAAAATCTACAAATCCAGAAAAGTGATAATCTACGAACAGGATACGAAGAAAAAGGTTGCCGTAACTAACCTTGATAAAAATGGAGAGTATTCCTTCAATCTAAAGGCGGGTAGCTACATCGTAGATATCAGCGATGGCGATGGAAATATATTACCTTTAGATTTAGGACGACCATTCTGGGGGAATGCAAATCCACAAGAAGCAGAAGTTAAAGCAGGTGAAATAGCCGTCGTAGATTTTAATATTGACACAGGGATAAGATAAAAAATTACGAGAATACTCTTGACCCAAAGGTTAGATTGTGATAAAGTTATTCTAGGAACATATACAATTTAGTGCAAATGTGCGACTAAATTTTCATGAATATGGAGGAATACAACATGAAACTCTCAATCAAGTATTGCACGTCTTGAGGCTACCTAGCAAGAGCCGCCAGTGTGGCGGATACTATATCAACTAAGTTTGGTAAGAATGTTGAAGTCGATCTTATACCATCAAGCGGTGGCGTTTTTGAAGTCAGTCTGGATGGAAAACCCCTTTATTCTAAACAAAAGACAGGGCGTTTCCCCAATCAGCAGGAAGTTGAGGAAATGATAACCAGTATCGAGCAAGATAGTAAGTAAAAAAGTTATCAGTTTTGGGTTTTCAGTTTTCAGATAGATAAATCAAAACTTGACAACTCAAAACTGAAAATTTCTTACCTGACCTTGCCTCTACTTAGAGAAGCAAATATCCCTCCTACGCAAAGAACAGAGAAGATAACAAATGCAATTCTAGCACTCGTTAGAAATAATCCGTAATATTCAGGCGTGATCTTTACTTTCCCAACGTAAACAGACAGTATCAGCATCACTATGCCCATACTGAGCATCTGTCCGGTCATGCGCATCGTTCCTAGTGTTGCTGAAGCTACCCCGTAATATTTTCTTTCTACAGAACCCATGACTGCGTTTGTATTCGGCGATGAGAACAATCCAAAACCAAATCCAAGAAATACCATACTGACAATCATGAAAGTTAAGGATGTGGTTTCATTCAAGGTAACAAGTAGAAAAAGACCTATAACCGTCAACCCCATACCGATGGAGGCGACAATTCTTGGCTCTATACGGTCTGAAAGCTTGCCTGCAATTGGGGAAAATATTGCCTGTGTCACCGGCTGCGCCAATAAAACTAATCCGGCATCTCTAGGACTGAGTGACTTGAGATATTGAAGATAAAGGCTTAAAAGGAATCCAACAGCGGATGTTGCACTGTAATTAATTAATGCCGCCAAATTCGAGAAAGCAAATGGTTTACTGTTTCTAAAAAGATTAATGTTAAGTATAGGACTTTTTATCTTCGTTTCCAATATAACAAATACAAAAAAACTCAAAATGCCGAACAGGACCAACCCTATTCCTAAATAACTCGGTAATTTTGTAAAACCGTACATGATTGAAACTAGCATGATCCCATAAATTACGGAGCCGATAATGTCAAATTTCTCTCCTTTTGCCCCTGTCCAATCACCCTTCAATTTCCAGAAAGCAAAAATAATTACCACTAAACCTAATGGCACATTAAAAAGAAAGATACTTCTCCAGCCAAGTTGCTGAGTTAATATTCCCCCTAGCGTTGGACCCAGAGAAAGACCGATATATACCATCGCAACGTTAATCCCCAATATCTTGCCGCGCTCTTGAGGGGGAAACAACGAAGTTAGTATCGCTACGGATGTACTGAACATCATCGAACCGCCTATTCCCTGTAAAATTCGAAATATGAGCAACATATTTGATGATGCTGAGAACCCCAATAAGAGTGATGAAAATGTATAAACAACTATGCCATATAAGAATATACGTTTTCTTCCGTAGATGTCTCCTAATCTACCAAAAGGCACAAGGAGCATTGCAGAGGATAATATATAAATAGTCGCAACCCATCCCAGAAGTACAGCATCCATGTTAAACTCTTTGCCAATTGAAGGTAATGCGATATTAACTGATGATGCCATGAATGGCACAAGGAAGGATGGCAGGTTGATAGTAATAAGAGTGAATATCCTGTTGGGCGTTCTTTCTATTTTCTCTTGATCCATTGAGTAATTATTTCCTTTGTTGTAAGATTGGTTAATTATACGACTTTTTCAGTTAATAAACCACGGAGACACAGAGACACGGAGAGATCACAAAGAATGGAGATAAATAAAACATTATAGGTTAATTCTCAGTGTTTTTTCTCTCTGTGAACTCAGTGCCTCTGTGGTTTTATATCATAAGTGAAAAACTCGTATTAATTAGGTAAAAGATTATACTCGATCTAAGGTTCAATGTCAAATGCGATTTTCCATTGACGAAATGGTAATAAAGCAATAGAATAATATCGTCTTTTTGACAAAGTATTGGTCAACCAGATTAATTTTTTGGCTTACAATAATTTACAGAAAGAGTAGGTTGGATTGAGGAACGAAATCCAACAAATTGATAAGCGGTCTTATAGTCGGGTTTCGTTCCTCAACCTAACCTACAAATTATTTCAATAAACTAAAAAACTAATTTGGTCAAGTGTATTACAGTTGAATGAAGGAGAATATTATGTCTAAGGTACGTCTTGCAATAATAGGTTGCGGTGGTAACTCATCAGGTCACGCTCATCAAATGAAGCGAAATCCTGACGTTCAGATAATAGCCGCTTGTGACGTGAAAAAAGAGATCGCCAAGGGTTACATTGATCGTAACCTGCCAGAAGTTGATCCTAAGCCAATCCCTTACAGTAATATAGCAAAGATGCTTGCTGAAACTAAACCGGACGCTGTTCTGATTTCTACGCCGCACACTCTACATTTTAAGCAAGGTATGATGGCGTTGGATGCCGGATGCCATGTTTACATGGAAAAACCGATGGTTACGTCCTCTGATGACGCATACAAGCTTGCAGAGAAAGTCAAACAAACAGGCAAAGTCTTTGTTATTGGCTACAATACGTCCTGCTCTGCAAATTTCTATTATCTCAGGGAACAGATACGCACTAGAGGGCTTGGCAAGTTGGAACTGGTTATTGGCTACATTACTCAAGACTGGCTTCGCCTAACTGTTGGTGCATGGCGTCAGGACCCGAAATTATCGGGCGGAGGACAGGCTTACGACAGCGGCGCACACTTGCTCAACAGCCTTTGCTGGTCTGTGGAACGCCCTGTTGATGAAGTGTTTGCATTTATTGATAACTGCGGAACACAGGTGGATATCAACTCGTCAATCAACATTCGTTTTGATAACGGCGTTATGGCAAGCATAGTCATCAGCGGAAACTGCCCAAGTCCGGGTGGAAGCCACATGGCATTCATCTTTGACGGCGGTAGAGTTGAGATAGATGGCTGGGGCGGTGGATGGATCAGAGTTTTCGAGGGTGAAAAGCATGTCGAAAATCCACCGATTACCCCTGAAATGTCAGCCGGTTATGCTGGTTATAACTTCATTGACGCTATACTTGGACGTGCAGAACCTCGTACAAACGTGATGAACGGTATTATCCATAGTGAGCTAATGGATGCTATCTACGAATCAGCAAAGACAGGGATGCCTGCCAAACCAAAGAAACGAGGATAAATGTTTATTAGCCACGGATGAATATTGATGTAGGATGCAGGATACAAGATACTGTTTTCTCATCATGTATCTTGAATCTTGTATCCTGTATCTTTTTCCTATTATCTGTGAAAATCCGTGTTTCATCCGTGGCTAAATTCCTAAAATTATAACCATACCAGAAATGGAGTGAGATTATGTTCCAATTGAGATCGGATATACTTAATTTAGACATTGACCCGGATGGGAACGAAATATATCTAAACTCACCAAAGTGGTTGGGGTTTTCCATTGGTCCACTTACATGCAATATAACAATTGATGGCGTTTTGATGTATCCATCTTCCATTAAGGTGAGATTGGAATCATATAACGTGACAGAAACTATCTGTGTAATAAGCGATTATGAATCAGCCAAAGTGAAAATAATACAAAGTTTCTTTATCGAAGAATCTGGTTTTGTATCACTACACAATGAGTTGGAGAATTATTCAGGCAAGCCTGTTACCCTGAACAGAATAACGCTTCTCGAACTGGCTGGTATAAGAAAAACACATTTTGGCGCAGACCAAAAGTTAGCGAGAGTTCTTCAAGATTGGGGATATTCTGCCTCAGTAAAGCCTATATCCGATCTCAAAGGTACAATTTCGTCCCGTGCATTAATGGTAGTCTACAATCCCATAGACAGTATGGCCTATGGCGCTGGATATACTACTTATGACAGATGGAACGGTGTAATCAACTTTAGTATGAGTGAAAACAATGAAATAGCATCATGGTGGGCGGGCTTTGATGGCGGAGATACACTTATAAGCACAGGCAATACTCCTCTTGAGGACATGGTATTTATGATCGGCAGTGACCCATGGAAGATGCTGGAAGATTACGGTGACATTATCCAGAGGAAGTATAACATTCGGGTGCTTGATGAATCACCTGTGTCGTGGTGCAGTTGGTATCCGCATCGTCTGGGTGTCAGTGAGGAACGAGTTCTTGCCAATGCTGAGATAGCAGAAGAACGCCTTAAACCTTTGGGACTAAAGTATATGCTACTTGATCTTGGCTGGCAGGAAGGTCATCTTCCATCAACTTTCACAGAGAACGATCAGTTCCCACATGGGTTAAAATGGCTATCGGACAGGCTTGAATCTCGTGGCTTTTCGCTTGGTACTTGGACTGCGCCTTACTCAATCAGCGAATTCGATCCTCTGTGCAAAGAACATCCAGATTGGTTAATCAAAGATGAAAACGGTAAACCCAAAGGCACAGGTCAATGGTTCTGGCAACCGCATGGAGATGTTTATTGTCTTGACCTGACGAATCCAGAAGCACAAAATTGGTTACGAGAGCGGATCGAATCACTTGCGCAAAGGGGTTCAAAATATATCAAACCCGATTTCAGCGGGATCATCACTGGTTCAGATATGCGCAACAGGTACGATCGCAGGATAGTAGCCGGGGGCGGCATAGAAGCCGCTAAAATAGGGGCAAAGATTATAGAAGAAGCGATAACTTCGGTTGATAAGACTGCTCTTCCTTTGAACTGCGGAACAGAAACAGCGGGGATAGGTCATTTCAAGCTTTTATATACCTGCAATGATACTGGAAACACCGGTTATGTCGGTTGGAATCATCTAAAAGAGACCTACACTACAGTTGCTTGCCATCTATTCAAAAATAAAAGATGGGCTATTATACAGCCATCATGCCTGTGTGTTGGGCTTCCGGGGACGCTTGAGGAAGCTCGTGTCCGTGCAACTGCAACCTTCCTGTGCGGAGGTCAGGTTGACATCGGTGATGAACTTACAGCATTGCCAGAGGATAGATGGAAGGTCTTACTTGCTACGCTTCCAACTCTTGGGATCTCTGCTAAAGTCATTGATCTGTTTGAACCGATAACTGAGAAAAAGCTTTCTTACGAGGGCATGTCATCCGGGAACCAAACAGAACCAGTTTCTATCTCACAAAAACCAAACGCATCTGTGTGGCACCTTCATCTTGAGAATGATTGGGATAAATGGGACCTGGTAGGATTATTTGACTATAACTTTGGTGATAAGTCAGAGATAGCCAATTTCAAGATACCTTTGGAAAAGCTTAATCTCGATCCTGCTAAAGACTATTGGGCTTATGAGTTCTGGTCAGGTCAATTTCTAGGAAAGATACCATCAGCTTTTGCGGCGCCGCATGGCTATCTTCATCCGGGTGATGCCCAAAGGTTGATCGCAACGTCAGATCGGGGTAATCTGGAACTCTCATTCTTCGGACCTGGGGTGAAACTCATCGCTTTACGTGAAGTTAAACCACATCCGTGGATAGTGGGTACGAGTTTCCATCAAAGTTGCGGTATGGAACTAAATCAAGTCGTCTGGAATGAAGATAAAAAAGAACTCAGCGGAACATTGAAACGCCCAAAAGGTCAACAAGGTTTCATCAATGTAGTTGGACTAGGTGATCGTGATTATAGAGTCATTACATCAGGCGGGCAAGTCAATTGTGTAAAAAGTGCTAATGGCTCTATTCTTATCCCCATCATAACAGAAGATGACGTTACAAGCTGGAAAGTGAGTTTGACTGATTAGAAGATTCTAAGATTAATGATGCCTTAAATCTACGACTTGTGCTAATTGTTTTCGTAGACCAAGCTTCTAGCTTGAAAAATTAAGGTTCTTTGGTAATTTACGGGGATAATATTGTAAGGGCGAAGCATTTGCTATTGTGAACTATTATATAATCAGCGTTTATGAAGCAAATGCTTCGCCCTTACGAAAAATTTCCCAAATTTATAATCTTCTAATCTTGAATCTTTAATCTAACATCCACTTTATTGTTGACTTTTTTATTTCAGAGTTGTAAAATCAACTTGCTGTTACATGGGCTGGTCTCAAAAAATAAACTGTTTGAGAAGGGAGGTAATCAGTAGAGCGGTATTGTCACATTTTTTACTTTGATGATCTGATAACAAATGCTATTAGGCTATCAATCCTTTAACCAAGGAGGAGAACTGCAATGAAGAATCTTTTTACAATCCTGATCAGTTTAGTATTCGTTGTTGGTTTGGCAGGTATGACTTATGGCGCTCAGATGAACCTTGCAGGTGCATGGTCTTTTGATGAAGGAGCAGGAAAAACCGTAATAGATTCGGTTGCAGGCAACAACGGTGAACTAATGGGTAGCACCAAATTTGTTGCAGGAGGATATTTTGGGGGTGCTGTTCAATTCCCCGGCAAAGGCGATAGCTATGTCATTATCCCTCACAAAGACTATATGGATGCAGATGCTTACACATTTACCGTATGGACCAAGCTGGATGCAGCAAGTTGGCAGTATATAGCATGGAAAAATGGTCCTGTTTTTCCTGATCAGGGAGCCGCAAGACATATAGATATCTGGGTTCATGACGAGGATTATCCAGTTTTCATGTGGAGCGTTGAGGGTGGAGGAGATTTTGTGCAACTTCCCGGAAAGACAGTTATAGCTGATGGAACATGGCATCACCTTGCCGAATGGTATGATGGCAAAAGCATAAGAATGTATATAGATGGCAAGGTGGATGTGCAAGCTGACACCAAAAAGCTGGCGAAAAATGGCAAAGATGCTCTATGGATAGGTGCAAGACCGGGTGACGTAGCGGCTACTGGTATAATGGATGAAGTTGGATTCTTCACAAAGGCTTTAACAGAGGATGAGCTTAAAACTGTTATGAATCAAAGCCTTACATCCTTAGCTGCAGTAGATTCCTCAGATAAGCTATCAACTACATGGGGTGATATAAAGACTACTTATTAGTTTTTTATATTGTGGGGCAAGCTGCTAGTTTGCCAAAATATAAGCAAGCTAGCAGTTTGCCCCACTTCAATTACTACAAAATGACTTTGCTGGGAATCAAAATCCATAGTGATGTCCATCAAATCAGGAGAGGAACTAAAAAATGAAGAGATATTCAGTCTTTTTGACTTTGGTTTTTACGTTTTTTATAGTAACTGTTGCTTTTGCTGGAACTAATTACAATTCCCAATTTCCTACTAAGGTTACACTTGATGGTAATTTAAATGAATGGGGTGGTGCTGAGTTTATACTCGTCCCACATGATAAAGGAACAGTACCTGCTCCTAGTGATGCCAATGCATCTTTTAAATTCGCTGTCCTTGCCGACGACAAATGGCTATACGTAGCTATAGATGTAACCGATGATGTGATTAAATCTGGAGAGACAGATGACTGGCAAGATGATTCAGTGGAAGTTTACATTGATGCTAATCATGCCCGAACTGCAACTTACGAGAATGATGATGCTCAGATTACAATAGGCGCTGGGAGTATCGGCGGAGACATCCAGAAACCAAAGATAACAGGTAGCACCGGCGCAGCGGATATTGGCGTGCAAGCTGCTGTGGTTAAGAAAACCGGTGGATGGATTGTGGAGTCTGCCATTCCATTAAAGAGTACCAAGTGGGATATAAAGCCAGCAGTTGGAAAGGTTATTGGGTTTAATGTCCATTTTAATGATGATGATGATGGTGCTGGCAGAGATCACAAACTCATCTGGAGCGATTTGGATGTTGATGATGCTTCGTGGAATAATCCCGCTAGATTTGGTGATCTCACTTTCATTGCTCTCTTAACTGCTGTTCAGCCGTCTGGAAAACTGGCTACCACATGGGGCTGTATTAAATAAATGTAGCAACATAAAGTGCTATGGTAAATATAATTTCAAAAAGTAAATTATACACAATAAAAGAAAGGAGGATTTTATCAATAAATAGTTTTATAATTGTTTCTTGCTTTTTGTAGCAGAGGTGCTGATTGTTTACAGCGCCGATGCAATAACAGGAGGTGTCTAAAGTGAAATTAATTTACTCTTGTTTGGCGATGATTATTATTATTGGCCTGGTTGCTTCTGGTGCATGGGCATTGAAAGAGGATTGTGGAAAACAACCCAATATACCACCAAAACCAGCAAAACAGGTAAACAAAGAGGACCCCAACGTTAATAACGACTACGATACGGTCGTGAAGGAGAATCCAAAAGCCATATATCTAACATTAATAAACGGCGCCCAGCCAAAAGCGAATGCCTGCGGGCTTAATCCCAAAAACCCGCCAACCGAATGGATGGGTTGGGGCGGTCCGCTTGATGCAGACAATATGAGCATGGGGGAAGGCGCAGGCTCTCATAATGATATAGTCATCGGTGGAACATTCTTCGAGAGAGGGATCGGAACACACGCAGTGGGTAAACTGGTATATGATCTCACTGGTGATAAATACAAAAAGTTCGAGGGATACGTTGGAACATCCGATGAAAAGGACGCAGGACTCGAATGTGGAAATGCCGGTAGCTGTGCGTTCGTCTTTACGGTTGATGGCAAACAGATATTCAAATCTGATACGCTCGTGGGCGGTAAGGCAGGGGTGAATACCCCGGCATTCAAGGTGGAATTTGATATTCCCAGCGGTGCTAGTTTGCTTACTATTGACATTACCGATGGTGGCGATGGCAATAGTTGTGACCATGCATGTTTAGGGGATGCTAAACTGCTAACAGCACTTGCTATGCCCGTTGAACCAAAGAACAAGGCAACAACGCTTTGGGGAAGCATCAAATCGTCTTATTAAGACTGTTTGATTAATGCGAAAGGTGGTGATTTTGCTTAAAGATACTTTCTTTTTGTTGTTAGATGTTTCTATTTACAACTTCAGGTTTGAGACTCAGAAATGGGAGGGTTTGAGATGAAAAAACTTTGTTATTGCCTTATGGTTATCTTTATACTTAATCTTATTGTTGCCAGCGCATGGGCGGTAAAAAGCGATTGCGGAAAGCAACCCAATGTACCACCAAAACCAGCAAAACAGGTTGCCAAAGAGGATCCCACCGTCAATAACGACTACGACACGGCAGTGAAAGAGGATACTCGAACAGGAGTCGTATATCTTGCTCCGGTGGCTGGCGCTCAACCTAAGGCAAACGCATGTGGTCTCAAAGCCAGTAATGCAGCAACTGAATGGATGGGTTGGGGCGGTCCGCTTGATGCAGATAACATGACCATCGGTGAAGGTGCCGGAGCTCGTAACGATATAGTCATTGGTGGAACGTTCTTTGATAGAGGATTTGGAACACATGCTGTCGCAAAATTTGTTTTCCCACTCACAGGAGACAAATATACCAGATTTGAGTGTTATGTTGGCATGTCCGATGAAAAGGATTCAGGACTCGAATGTGGAAATGGTGGCAGTAGTGCATTCATCTTCACGGTTGATGGCAAACAGATGTACAAATCTGACACACTCGCTGGCGGTAAGGCCGGTCCACCCCAGACGGATACCCCGGCACTCAAGGTAGGGCTCGATATTCCTTCTGGTGCTAAAGTGCTTCAGATAGATATAACAGACGGCGGTGATGGAAATAGTTGCGACCACGCATGTGTAGGCGATCCAAAGCTACTTACCACTGCGCTTTCGCTGACTCCTGTTACTCCACAGGGACGTCTCAGCACGACTTGGGGTGATATTAAGTCTATGTATTAGATTCTTAGCTCATATAGGTTTCTAGGTGAAACAGATTTCAGAGAACCTTATTATAACTGGGTTTTATGTAGACATTTCACTTTAAAACCTATATGAGCGATTTTTTTATGTAAGGGCGAAGCATTTGTATTTACTAATTTAATCACAATTGCTTTGCCCTTATGTTGTTTTAAAACTTTTTTTATAATAATTTGGAAAAGATCAAAAATATATATTGATTTTTTCTTTTATAAGGGGTATGCTAATTATTGTCCTAGTTTCTATAATGAGTTATTACCAATTTCAAGATTTAATGGCTCTTTGGCAACAAATATGAAAAAAGGCTTCTAGAAAACAAAGAACCATCATTAACAAGGAGATAAATTGTGAAACGTTTAACATTCTTTTGTATTAGCTTCTTTATATTCGGTCTGATGTTCGTTACGTTAAGTAATGCCAAAATTGACTATAATACAGCCGCAGGAATCTGGCTTTTTGAGGAAAAAGATGGTGATATAATCAAAGATTCTTCTAAAAATGGGAATAATGGAATAGCGGATGGGACCAAGCATGTAGCCGGCAAGGATGGTGGTTCAGCACTGAGTTTCAATGGAACCTCCGATCATGTTACTGTTCCCGATTCCGATAGCCTAGATTTGCAGGGAGAATGGACTATTACTGCTTGGATAAAGGTGAATGAAACCGAAAACAATTGGGGACACATTCTTGGCAAAAGAGACCCAGCGTTAGCTGTAGTTAATTACGCCTTCAGGACAGACAATGTAGGCAAAGGCTGGGATGCTTATTTTGCCACTAATGGCGCCTGGAAAGGAATTTGGAATCAGGCAGTCGTAAAAAAAGGTGAATGGGTTTACATGACAGCTACTTATGATGGTAAAGACGTTCTTTCCATATACGAAAATGGTGTCCAGATTGGAACAGGGGCTGGTATGGGTACACCGGCGCCAGCAAATGACGTGGACGTGATTATTGGTGGTTGGAAGGATAATACTAGCGAGCTTCTTGATGGGACGTTGGACGAGGTCGTCCTTTTGGGATCCATGATAACCACAGATGATATGATGACCCTTATGAATGAAGGCATTGATCAAGCTTTTGGCGTAACAGCAGTTGACAGACTAGGCAAATTATCAACTGAATGGGGAAGCATTAAAACCTCTCGTTAATAATTAAATATTTCTAGGGATGTATAGCATACATCTCTAGATCACAATAAGGGAGGCAAATAGTGAAACGTTTAACATTCTTTTGTATTAGCTTCTTTATATTCGGTATGATGTTTGTTACGTTAAGCAATGCCAAGATTGATTTTAAAACAGCCGCAGGAATTTGGCTTTTTGAGGAAAAAGACGGGAATGAAATTAAAGATTCTTCTAAAAATGGGAATAATGGAAAAGCTGATGGAACCAAGCATGTAGCCGGCAAGTTTGGTACAGCGCTGAGTTTCAATGGTACTACCGATAAGGTTACTGTTCCCGATACTGACAGTCTGGATTTGCCGGGGGCATGGACGATCACTGCTTGGATAAAGGTGAATGCAACCGAAAAAAATTGGGGACACATTCTTGGCAAAAGAGACCCGGCGTTAGCTGTAGTTAATTATGCCTTCAGGGTGGATAACGTAGGCATAGGCTGGGATGCTTATTTTGCTACTAATGGTGCTTGGAAAGGAATCTGGAATCAGGGAATCGCCAAAAAGGATGAATGGGTTTATATGACAGCTACCTATGATGGTAAAGACGTTATTACCATATATGAAAATGGTGTTCAGATTGGAACAGGTGCTGGTATGGGTGCACCGGCGCCAGCAAACGCTGTAGATGTAATTATAGGTGGTTGGAAAGATAATACTAGCGAGCTTCTTGATGGAACACTGGATGAAGTTGTCCTTTTTGGATCCATGATAACCACAGATGATATGATAACCCTTATGACTAAAGGAGTTGGAAGGTCTTCTGGCATAGAAAAAGCAGGGAAACTGACAACCTGTTGGGGAAATATGAAAGCTTACTAATATGAAAGAAAAGAGATTCACAATACTATCTTTGACGATGATAATTTCTATTGTCATCGTTTTTACAATCGCTATTCATAAAAACTCCGTTGCTGAAGATCAACCAGGCGAGAAATGCCTTGAATGTCATAAAGATTCAATGGAGTTTAAAGAGTGGCAGAATTCTGCTCACGCAAACGCACTTCAGACTATTCAAAAAGAGCTAAAAGCTGACTCAAGGTGTTTGAAATGCCATACGTCAGATTATAATTTCTATAATTACACCACAAATCCATGGGGCGCTCCCAAACAGCTATTGGTAAAGGATGCTAAAACCTCAGTGTCATGCTCATCGTGCCATAGGCACGGCACTGGCATAAAACATAATCTTATAATGCCTGTGGATAAGTTGTGTATATCGTGCCACAAGTTCGACTGCGGCTGACTTGGCATGACACACGAACACTCCCAAGCGGAGATGTTCGCTGGCACCAGCGTGCCTGGTGTAAAAGACATGCCTTCAGAACACAGTAAAATCATGACTCGAAAGTGTGTTGAGTGTCATTATTATACTGGCAGAGTCGAAGCAGATACTACACCGTCAGAGAAAGGCGGGCATACGTTTAAGCTTGATGATCGTGTTTGCCTTAAATGCCATCACCATAAGGCTGAAGATCTGATAGTAGAATGGAACAAGCAAATTGTACCGCTTGTCGCACAACTGAAGGATTTACTGGATAAGTATCCCGATAAAACATCGAAAACTTATATCGCTATAAAGAAAAATTATGGTTTCGTTATAAGCGATAGTGGAATGCAAATTCAAGGGATTCACAATCCCAAATATGCGGTAGCTGTATTGCAATACAGCATATCAGCTTTGACAGCAGAATCAGCTTGGAAAATGGGAAATACAGGGCAGCAATAGTCAACTATTCAAAAAATAGGTTCACGAATAGCGCTAATAAGCACTGATTTATGGCTTGTAACAGTTTGGTTTATAGTAGTTCGATTTATCGAACGTTTATAAAAATGCTCAATGAATTGAGCTACTACAAACTAATGTTAGATTTAAAAGTAGCCCAAGCTTCCAACTTGATGATTGATGACAGTCTAATACCTATTTTAGTTAGAAATGATACTTATTCTTTTTGACATATAGACTGAACTGATATATAATGGCTAACCGTAGCTATAAAAACCAAAGAAAGAAAGGTGATTACTACGGCTAAACCATT
>Ga0315282_10001739_pt1 | contig 40662 bp, 19 predicted proteins | sample YL17G07_20_MG_FD_203693 | JGI IMG/M metagenome (GOLD analysis project Ga0315282, IMG submission 203693) | Sediment microbial communities from Yellowstone Lake, YNP, Wyoming, USA - YL17G07_20 | ecosystem: Environmental > Aquatic > Freshwater > Lake > Sediment | place: USA: Wyoming | collected...
AGGTTCCCGCCGCATACGTATGGCTCGGGTTCTGCACGGTGCTCGTGCTGGTGTCACCGAAGGTCCAGGACCAAGAAGTCGGGGTGTTGGTGGAGGTGTCGGTGAAGCTGACCGCGAGCGGCGCGGCGCCGGTCGTCGGGTTGCCGGTGAAGTTGGCCACCGGCGGCTGACCGCCGCTGGGCTTCAGGTAGAGATGCCAGCGCATCATATCCACGGAGACCTGAATCGGCACCTTGGTGTTGATGGGGGAGTGGCAGATAGACATGGAGGCGTTGCCACTCGCGTCCAGGGAGTGAGCCGCGTCCCGGCTGTAGGACCAAGTGGTGAGGGTGTCCGGCATGGGGTGAATCGGACACGCGGGACAGTTCCAACTCGGCCTGCAGCAGGTGTCGCCGAGGTGATTGGAAACTGCTCGGTAGTCCACCGTAGAACCCACGATCTGCTCCTGCGTGTAGCCGGTGGCGGAGACGAAGTTCATCTCACAGAGGTAGCGGCCGTCCGAGGTCCGATCGTCCCCGGCGAAGACCATGCAGGTGCCGTCAGCGACGTGCAGGTCGGCGAGGGTACCGGAGACCAGGTGCTGGGTACCGCCGGTAGGCACGTCCATGGAGTAACTGGTCGGGTAGACGATTACCTCATTGCAGGCGGTGATGTAGTTGGTCTTGGTGAGAGAATCAGAGCCGAGGGAGTTCTGCACCCAGAGGGACACCGTGTAGTATCCGTTGCTGGTGTAGGTATGGCTCGGATTCTGGACCGTGCTGGAGTTGCCGTTGCCGAAGGTCCAGGACCAGGCGGTCGGGGTGCCCGCGGACTGGTCGGTGAAGGTGACCGCCAGGGGCACCGTACCGAAGGTCGGGCTGGCGCTGAAGTTGGCATCAATGGGCAGGATGTGCACCAGACCGGTCATCGTCTTGGTGTTGTTGCCGGAGGCATTGTACGCGGTCAGGGCGACGTTGTAGGTGCCCGGAGAGGTGTAGGTGTGGGTGGGATTCTGCGCGGTAGACGTGCCGCTGTCCCCGAAGGTCCAGGACCAGGAGGTGGGGGAGTTGGTGGACTTATCCTTGAACTCCGCGGTGGTCTCTCGGCCCACAACGCCCCACACTCGGTAGTAGGCGAAATCCGCAGCCGGGGTGGCGTTGGCGGTGATGTAGTTGTCCTTGATGATCGTGTCCTGACCGGAAGCGTTGATCGCGGTCATGGCGACGATGTACTTGCCGCCCGCGTAGGTATGGCTTGGGCTCTGCGCGGTGGAGACGTTTCCATCCCCGAAGTCCCAATACCAGGCGGTCGGGGTATGGGTGGAGGAATCGGTGAAGGTCACGGCCAGCGGGGCGCTACCACTGGTGGGCGAGCCGGAGAAGTTCGCCACCGGCACCGTGGGGGTGCCGTTGTAGACGATCTTCACGACCCGACCATCGCCGGCGGTGATGGAGCCGAAGCTGAGCACCAGGTTCCCGTTGCTGTAGGAGACGCTCGGCGCCGCGCCCAGCAGGGCGGTGACGGTGACGTTCGGGTTGGACGACCAGCCCAGGTCGGCGTAGTAGACGGTCACGGTGGCGGTGCCCGCGTTGGGCGCGTGCAGAGCGTAGTAGATGGCGCCCGAGCTATCGGGCCCAAAGCGCTCCAGCGTCTCGGTGGTGTCGGCCGGGGCGGCCGCCGTGATCGGGTTCCACCCCGCTGCGTCCAGGGTGTCGAAGATGGGCATGTAAGTCTGGTAGGTCGAACGTAGGCTGTCGAACTCGGCCTTGGTGGCGGTGACGCTCATGTCCGGAACGTAGGCGCCCGGATAGATACCGTAGGGCAGAAGCTGCTTCATCTCCACATCGGTAGCCAGGTTATAGCCGTCCCGGCTGTGGAGGAAGGAAAGCGGCTTCTTGCCGGCGAGGGCCCGCATCATGGAGAGGTTCGTGGCCGGCGTTCCAGCCACCGTGCCTTCCGAGCCCCACATGTCGAGGAAGGGGGCGGCCAGCGTGTTTTCGTAGCAGAGGCCGCTGTTGGCCATGACGATGCGGTTCTCTTTGCGCATCTGGGCGTAGCCGTACTTCAGCAGCTCCACGTTGGAGAACGGCTCGTACATGCACACCAGGCCGTCGCCGTAGTTGACGGCGTAGGCGCCGAAGCTGCCCCAGTAGATGCCGGGGCTGAAGTCGTAGAGGGGCCAGTGGTTGGGGTTGAAGTTGTGCACCACGTCCCAGCCGGCCCAGTAGCCGCCGACGGAATCCCAGTACAGGCCTTCGTAGTGATTCTCCGGCGCGGAGGGCGCGGTACCCCACTGGTAGTACATCTCGCGGAACTCGGCATTGCCGGCGCGGGTGGTGCCGGGGGTGAACTGCTGCCAGTTGCCGATTTCCGGATCGGGGTTGCAGATCCAGCGCCAGGAGGAGCTGTAGTCGGTCCACAGGTCCGGGGTGTCGGGGCCGATGTAGGTGCCGTCCGGGGTCTGGGCCATGCTGTTGAAGACGGCCATGGCGCACTCCGCGTTGGTCATGCCGCGGTTGCCGGGACAGTGGCAGTTGTCCGTGCGCCAGTTATTGGGGACGTCATAGGTCTCCGCGAACACGGCGTTGACGTCGGTGGCGGTCCAGATGTGCCAGCACCAGGGCTCGATGTAGCGCGAGGTCAGCATCCCGTTGGCTTCCGTGATGGAGTCGGACCAGGAGGTGGTTTCGCAGAACTTCAGGCGGAAGTCCCCGGGATTGGTCGGGTAGTTCGTGTGGGTGCAGTCAATGTACCAGTTCCCGCCCGTCACGCCGCGGCGGAACCACTGCGGGAAGAAGGACTGGAAGCGCTGCACCGCGGAGCGGCTGCCCCACTTGGGGTTATGCTTGTAGAACACGCAATGGAAGTCGGCGGTGTTGGGGTGCTTGGTGGTCTTGCTGGTGGTCCCCAACTCGAACTGAATGAAGAAGCCGGTCTGCGCGTTGTACTCGATGGCATAGGCGGCCGGCGGGAAGAACAACGGCGACAGGGAGAGCCCCATGGTCGGGGAGGTGGTCTTGGTGACGGTGCCATAGGGGTTGAGGGACAGGTCCGGGTGCCAGATCCAGTGGAAGTGGTCGTTGGCGAAGTACCAGTTGCTGTTCGATGATGTGTCAATCGTCTGGGCCTGGTTGACGCGGTTGCCCCAGGTCCAGCCATTGGCATCCACGGGAAGGCGGAAGTCAATGAGGAACGCGTGGTCCGTGCCGTTGCCGGTGACGGTGCCGTCAATCTTGATGTAGGGCAGGCCACCGCGAAGCCAGATGTCGAAGGTCTGGTTCTGGATGGTCGAGGTGGTGAGGTGGATGTCGTTGCCACTCTGGGTGGCGGTCCCGGTGATCTGGGTTCCGGCGTAGTAGGTGTGGCGCTGCCAGTCAATGACCACGCCGTCCATGGGGACGATGAAGAACCCGCCGGCGACACCGGCCAGGGTGGGGACGGTGTTTCCGTCCACAGTCAGGGAACTGAAGGCGCCCGTGCTGGTGAGCGTGAGCGTCATCCCGTCCGTAGTGGAGACGGTGACGGCCTGCGCGCTCCCGGCCAGGCACACCATGCACAGCAGAACTGCCAGCACTGCAAATGCGGCGGGTGAAACTCTGGGATGCATTTGCTCCCCTCCTCTCTGGTGAGCAACAGTCACTGCTGGTGCGGTGCGAGGTATCACCTCCTTTCCGGTGCGCATCATGGCACGACGGCCTCCGGCCCGACGTGCGTTCGCTTAGTCAGTATAGCCCGGCAGGGGGAGACGCGCAACGAACATTCGAGGCATTTTTCGGTACTATCTGCGCGTGCGCCTGGCGTGATGTCAGCCTGGCCGCCGTGCCGCCGCTGACCCGGCCCTCGGAAGGCGCGACCGCGGGCGGCGGCCTCGAGAGACCGGCCCGGGAACTGCTTCCCGGGCCGGTATCACCGGGGACTGGCTTCCGCCGGCTGGCGGATGCCTGTCCCCACGGTCAGAGGGTCCTTTACGGCTTGATCGCGATGCTCATCATCGCCTTCGTCGTTGCGGTCGCACAGGTGACGGCCGTGCTCCCGTAGGCCCCGGCCGCCGCCTTCACGCCGGTGGCGATTCCGAGGCCGCCGCCGTTGCCTACGTTCCGCACGTTATCCGTCCGCTCGGTGACGCTGCTCAGGTCGGCGTTCGCCCACGCCGAGAAGTTGGCCGTGCCGTTCGCATCTGGCAAGGAGGTGGCGATGGCCAGCACCACCAGGGTATTGTCCACCGTGGTGGTGGCTCCGGGGATAGCGCCGCTGGTGTCCACGGTGGATTCCGTGCCGCCCGCGGTCACGTTGCAGGGATCACCGGAGGTCGCCGCCCCGCGAATCGTGATGATGCGGCCGATCTGGTGGTTGCCCGAGTCGCTGGCCGTAGGCGCGCCCTGGGTCCCGTTGTACCGGGACCAGAACACGGTGAGTCGGGTCCCGTTCGAGCCCCCGGCCGTGCCCACGCTCTGGGGGGAGTTAGCCACTTGGGTCCAGGTCCCGCCGTTCTGATTGGTGATGGAGATCGCCTGGTTGGCCGTCTCCAGGAAGAGGAGCAGAATGTCGTTGGTCTGGATCCCCGACGGCAGTGCGGGCGTGATCGCGCCGGTACCGTAGGCTACGGCGCCGGCGCCGACGTACGTGAGAGGCGGCGGCACGATGTGCACCAGGCCGGTCTTGGTCATCGTGTTGTTGCCGGAGGCGTTGTACGCGGTCAGGGCGACCGTGTAGGTGCCCACCGCGGTGTACGTGTGGGTGGGGGTCTGGGCGGTGGAGGTGCTGCCGTCGCCGAAGGTCCAGTACCAAGAGGTGGGAGAGTTGGTGGACTTATCCTGGAACTCGGCCTTGGTCTCTCGGCCGAGGAGGCCGGAGACGCGATAGTAGGCGAAGTCCGCCACGGGCGCGGCATTCGCGGTGATGTAGTTGTCCTTGATGATGGTGTCCTGACCGGAGGCGTTGATCGCGGTCATGGCGACGATGTACTTGCCGCCCGCGTAAGTGTGGCTCGGGCTCTGCGCGGTGGACACGCTCCCGTCGCCGAAGTCCCAGTACCAAGCGGTCGGGGACTGCGTGGAGCTGTTGGTGAAGGTCACCGCGAGCGGGGCATTGCCACTCGTGGGCGAGCCGGTGAAGCTCGCCACGGGCACCGTGGAAGTGCCGTTGTAGACGAGCTTGACGACGCGCGCGTCGCCCGCGGTGATGGAGCCGAAGCTCAACACCAGGTTCCCGTTGCTATACGACGTGCTGGGCGCCGCCCCCAGGAGCGCGGTGACGGTGACGCTCGGGTTGGAGGCCCAGCCCAGGTCGGCGGAGTACACGGTGACCGTGCCGGTGCCCGCGCTGGGGGCCTGCAAGACGTAGAAGATCTCCGCAGACGCATTTGGACCGCACCGCTCCAGGGTCATGGTCGAATCCGAACGAACGGCCGCGGTGATCGGATGCCAACCCGCCCCATCCAGGGCGTCGAAGATCGGCATATACTGCTGGTAGGTCGCGCGCAGGCTGTCGTACTCGTTCTTGGTGGCGGTGACGCTCATGTCCGGAACGCCGGCGCCGGAGTAGATGGCGTAGGGCAGAAGCTGCTTCAACTCCGTGGCCGTGGCCAGGTTGTAGCCAGACCGGCTGTAGATGAAGGACAGCGGCTTCTTCCCGGCGAGCGCGCGCATCATGGAGAGGGTGGTGGGCGGATCGCTGGCCACATTGTCTTCCGACCCCCACATGTCCAGGAAGGGCGCGGCCATGAAGTTCTCGTAGCAGAGCGCGCTGTTCGCCATCACGATGCGGCCCTCTCTGCGCATCTGCTCGTACCCGTACTTCAACCACTCGACGTTCGAGAACGGAGCCCACATACACACCAGGCCATCCCCGTAGTTGACGTTATTCGAGCCGATGCTGCCCCAGTAGATGCCGGGGCTGTAGTCGTAGGTAGGCCAGTGGTTGGGATTGAAGTTGTGCACCACATCCCACCCGGCCCACCAGCCGCCGATGGAGTCCCAGTACACGCCTTCGTAATGGTTCTCCGGAGCGGAGGGAGGGATATCCCAGTTGTAGTAGGATTCCTGGAACTCCGCATTGCCGGCGCGCGTGGTGCCGGGGGTGAACTGCTCCCAGTTGCCGATCTCAGGATCGGGATTGTCGTTCCAGCGCCAGGAGGAGCCGCCGTCGGCCCACAAGGTGGGATTGTCCGGACCAATCCAGGTGCCGTCAGGATTCTGGCCCATGCTGTTGAACTCGGCCTGGGCGCACACGGCGTTGGGCATCCCGCGGTTGCCGGGGCAGTGGCAGGGCGGCTGGGCCATGGTCCAGTTGGCATCTATGTCCGCAGTTTCCGCCCACAGGCCGTTCACGTCGGAGGCCGACCAGATGTGCCAGCACCACGGCTCGATGTACCGGCAGGTCAGCATGCCGTGCGCTTCGGTGGTGGCATCGGACCACCCCACGCATTCGTCGAACTTGAGGCGGAAGTCCTCGGGAGTGGTGGGGTAATTGGCATGGTTGCAGTCCACGTACCAGTTCCCGCCCGTGACGCTGCGGCGGAACCACTGCGGGAAGAAGGACTGGTAGCGCTGCACCGCGCTGCGGTTCCCCCACGCGGGATTGTGCTTGTAGAACACGCAGTGGAAGTCGGCCGTGTTGGGATGCTTGGTGGTCTTGCTCGTCGTGCCCAACTCGAACTCGATGAAGAACCCGGTCTGGGAGTTGTACTCGATGGCATAGGCCGCCGGCGGGTAGAACAGGGGCGTGAGGGAGAGTCCCATCGTCGGCGAGGTGGTCTTAGTGACCGTTCCGTAGGGGTTAACGGATAGCTGCGGATGCCACTGCCAATGGAAGCCGATATTGGCGAAGTACCAGTTGCTCGACCCGGAGACGATCGTCTGAGGCTGGTTCACACGGTTGCCCCAGGTCCACCCGGTCGCGTCCACGGGAATGCGGAAGTCAATCAGGAAGGTGTGGTCCGTGCCGTTGCCGGTGACGGTGCCGTCAATCTTGATGTAGGGAAGGCCGCCCCGGAGCCAGATATCGAAGGTCTGATTCTGGATCGTCGAGGTGGTGAGGTGGATGTCGCTGCCACTCTGGCTGGCGGTGCCGGTAATCTGCGTGCCGGCATAGTAGGTGTGGCGGGTGGCATCAATGATCACGCCGTCCATGGGAACGATGAAGAACCCGCCGTTGACTCCGGACAGCGTGGGGACGGTGTTGCCGTCCACGGTGAGGGAACTGAAGGCGCCCGTGCTCGTGAGCGTGAGCGTCATCCCGTCGGTCGTGGAGACCGTGACGGCCTGCGCGCTTCCGACGAGGCACAGCATGCACAGCAGAACTGCCAGCACGGCAAATGCGGTGGGTGAGACTTTGGGATGCATTTGCTCCCCTCCTCTCTAGTGAGCAACAGTCACTGCTGGGGCGACGCGAGGCTTCACCTCCTTTCGAGTGCACCGGAATGCGCACGGCGGCGCCCGGCCCGACGTGCGTTCGCTTAATCAGCGTAGCCCACCGGGGGGAGACGCGCAACGAACATTCCAGGCATTTTTCGGTACTATCTGCGCGTGGGCGGGGACGACCACGGGGCGGGTGCGGAGCCAGCAGATGGGCGGGCCCGCGGGGGAGACCGACCACGGGCCGAGATTGACACCAGGCGAGCGATGATCTACGATGCGCCTGCGGTCGCGTGCGAAGACAAGGCGCGCGCGTGCAACTCAGGAGGACTACCGATGATCTGTCCGAGCTGTCGGAAGGAAACCCCAGGCAGTCCCGCGTCTTGCCCGTTCTGCGGCGCGCAGTCTCCCGCGGGGGCCGCGCCGGCCCGCCGGTGGAGCCGGCCGGCCGTTTTCTCCTTCGTCCTGGCCCTGGCCTCGCCTCTCCTCGGCCTGATCGCGGCGGTGGCGTTGGCGGGAGTGAGCGGCCTGGGTTCGGTTCTCGCGCCGGTGGCAGCATGCTTGGCCGGGGCGGTGATCGCGCTCGGCCTGGGGGTGCGAGGAGCCAGGCAAGTGCGCGGCAACCCGGCCCAGCGTGGGTTCGGCCTGGCCGTAGCCGGTGCGATCATCTCGGTCGGCGTGCTCCTGGGGGCGGCGGCGCCTTCGTTGATGCTGCTGCGGCTCGGGCCCTATGGCGTCCCCGGGGCGATCAACGGGCCGGTCATTCTCGCCGCCAGGGACGGAGACGAGGCAACGCTGGCCAGGCTGCTGGAGGAGGACCCCACGCTCGTCCGCGCCCGCGACAACCTGGGCCGCACTCCCCTGCACTGGGCGGCCGCGAACGGCAATCACGTGAGGAGCGTGGACCTGCTCCTGGCGAAGGGCGCGGACGTGAACGCGGGGAGCGGCGGAGGCCCGGACGTGGGTCCTGCGGACCTGAATGCAGTGGTGCCCCGCGTGGGAGCGAAGGTCAAGGCGGAGATCGCCAAAGGGGTCACGCCGCTGATGTGCGCGGCCGCCTCCGAAGGGGAGAACAGTGAGGCCATCGTGGCTTTGCTGTTGGCCAAGGGAGCCGACGTGAACGCCAGGAACGCCTGGGGGCTGACGGCGATGGAGGTCGCGGAGCGCGCAGCCAACCACCGTCTTGCCGAACTCCTCCGAGAGGCCGGCCGTCATCCGTAGGCCTCTTCGCCAGCCCGCCGTTCCCGTTGCTTCTGCCGCTACAGCCCGAAGGCGCGGTTGATGAAGACGGCCATCTGGATGCGGGTGCACACGATCTCCGGGTGGTAGAGGCCGTCCCAGTAGCCTCCAACGATCCCGTGCTCTTTCAGGTACTCGACGTGCTTGTAGGTCCAGAAGTGCGTGGGCACGTCCGGGAAGCTGGGGGTCGCGGGGGGCGTGTAGCCGGCGAGGCCGGCTTCGCCGTGGGGCGTGACGATGGCGCGCGCGATGAAGGCGGCCATCTGCCCCCGATCCACAGGCACATCGGGCGCGTAGTTCCCGCCGGGATAGCCCGCCACGATGGCGTTGGCATAGGCATACTCGATGTACTTGTAGGCCCAGTGATCGGTAGGTACATCCGGGAAGTGCGGAGTAGGAGGGCCCTCCGGAACCGCACTGGGAATGGCGAGGGTGCGGGAGATGAAGCCGGCCATCTGCGCGCGGGAGACGCTCTCGTCCGGATGGTACCGGCCGTCCGGGTAGCCGCCGACGATGCCCGCGGCCCGACAGGCTTCGACGGACTGCCAGCCTCCCCACGCGTCCGGGGCGACGTCCGGGAAGGTGCAGGCTTTGATGAAGTCGGTCTTGGTGCAGGTGTCCGTGCCGCCGGCATTGGCCGCCGTCAGGGCGACCGTGTAGGCGCCTCCCTGGGCATAGATGTGGCTCGGGTTGTGCGCGGTGGAGGCGCCGCCGTCTCCGAAGTCCCAGGACCAGGAGGTGGGAGAGTGCGCGGTGGTATCGGTGAAGTTGACGGTGAGCGGAATGACGCCGGTGGTCTGGCTACCGGTGAAGTCCGCCACCGGTGCGACCGGGCTCACCGTGATGAGGGTGGTGGCGGAGTCTGAGCCGCCCCCGTTCACCACCGTCAGGGTAGCGGTGAAGTTGCCCGGATTGTTGTAGGTGTGGAGCACGTTGCGTGCGGTCGAGGTGCCACCGTCGCCGAAGGCCCAGTACCAGGCAGTGGGAGCGCCGGTGGAGGTGTCGGTGAAGGTCACCGGCAGCGGGGCGGAGCCACTGGAGGGCACCGCGGTGAAGCTCGCGACGGGGGCCGGGGGTGGCGGGGTGACGGTGATGCAGTCGCTGCGGGTCTTGCTGTTCGATCCCTGGGCGTTGGTTGCGGTGAGGATGACGGTGTACATTCCCTCGCTGGCGTAGGTGTGGCTCGGGTTCTGCGCGGCCGAGGCGCCGCCGTCACCGAAGTCCCAGGTCCAGGAGGTCGGCAATCCGCTGGAGGTGTCGGTGAAGTGCACCAGGAGGGGCGCCTGGCCGCTGGTAGGCGCGGCGGTGAAGTTTGCGACGGGCGCCGTCGGGGGAGTGACGCTGATGTAGCCGGCGCGGGTCAAGGTGTTGGCGCCGAGGGGGTTCTGGGCGGTGAGCGCGACCGTGTAGCTGCCAGTGTCCCCAAAGGTGTGGCTCGGGTTCCGCGCGGTGGAGACACCACCGTCCCCGAACGTCCAGGACCAGGAGGTGGGGAAGTTGGCGGAGGTGTCGGTGAAGGCTACCACTAAGGGCACGGGGCCGGTTGTCGGCGTACCGGTGAAGCCGGCGACGGGGGCGGAGGAACTGACGGTGATGTAGTTCTCCCTGGTCTTCGTATCGGTGCCGTAGATGTTGGTGACGGAGAGGCTGACGGTGTAGGAGCCACCGGTGAAGTAGATGTGCGTGGGATTCTGGGAGGCGCCGATCGAGCCGTCCCCAAAAGCCCAGGACCAGTGGGTCGCGGTCGTGCCGACGGACTTGTCGGTGAAGGTCACGGCGAAGGGCGGGGAGCCGAAGAGGTGGTTGGCGGCGAAGTCAGCGACGATGGGAAGGATGTGGACCAGGTCTGTCTTGGTGCAGGTGTCGGTGCCACGGGGGTTGCTGGCCGTAAGCGCGACGGTGTAGACGCCGGGGGCGGTGTAGGTGTGCGTAGGGTTGGCGAGGGTGGAGGTGCGCCCGTCGCCGAACTGCCAGGACCAACGGGCCGGCAGACTGGCCGACTGGTCCCGGAATTCCGCGGTGGTCTCCGTGCCCATCACGCCCCACACACGGTAGAAGGCGAAGTCCGGGAGGGGGACGCCGGTGAGGGTGAGGTAGCGGTCCTTGGTCGCGGTGTCCTGACCGTGGCTGTTGGAGGCCGTGAGGGAGACGGTATAGCGGCCGCCGACCTCGTACCGATGGCTGGGATTGTGCGCGGTGGAGACACTGCCGTCGCCGAAGGTCCAGTACCACGCGGTGGGGACGTGGGAGGAGGTATCAGAGAAGAAGACCGTGACGGGGGCGTAGTCGGAAGTCGGGGTGGCCGTGAAGTCCGCCGCCGGCACGGTTGGAGTGGAGTTGTAGACGAGCTTCACCACCCTGACCTCTCCGGCCGCAAGGCTGCCGAAGCCGAGGACGAGGTTGCCGCCGCTGAAGGAGGTACTCGGGGCGGCCCCGAGCAGGGCAGTGACGGTGACGCTGGGGTTGGCGAGCCAGCCGAGATCGGAACTGGAGACCGTCACCGTGCCGGCGCCGGCGCTCACCGCGCGCAGCACGTAGTAGATCGCGCCGGAGGCATCCGGTCCGAAGCGCTCCAGGATCTGGGTCGCGTCGGCCGGGTGGGCGGCGGTGATGGGATGCCAGCCGGCCGCGTCCAGGGCGTCGAAGACGGGCATGTACTGCTGGTAGACGGAGCGAAGGTTCTCGTACTCCGTGGCGCTGTCGCTGGTGGAGTAGTCCGGATGGCCGGCGCCGGGGTAGATGGCGAAGGGGAGGGCGGCCTTGATCTCCGCCTCCGTGGCGGGGTGGCCGTTGCCGCTGGTGTCGTAGTGGCCGTAGAGGAAGGAGAGCGGCTTGGGGCCGGCAAGGCTGCGCATCAGAGCCTGGTCGGTGACGGGCACCTGGGAGACGGCGGCCTGTACTCCCCAGGTGTCGAGGAAGGGCGCGGCGAGCGCGTTCTCGAACGCCGGATTCATATCCGCATAGACCACCCGGCCTTCGTCGTGCATCTGCTCGTAACTGCGCTTAAGCAGCTTGACGTTGGACAGGGGACCGTACATGGTGACCAGGCCATTGCCGAAGCCGCCCCAATAGATACCGGGGCTGTAGTCGTAGTAGGCCCAGTGGGCCGGGGTGAAGTTGTGCACGATAGCCCAGCCGGTGCGGTAGCCGTTGGTCGCGTCGAACCAGTAATCGCCCACCGCGCTGTGGAAGAGGCCGGAGAACTGGTTGCTCACGCTGGGGGCCGTCAGGGACGTCCCCTCCCACTGGTAGTACCACTCGCGGAACTGGAGGTTCCCCGCCGCGGTGGTCCCGGGGGTGAAGTGGCGCCAGTTCTGCAACGAGGTCGAGGCCTCCGGGTCGGAGGGATCGGGGCTGGTGTCGGGGTCCGGGTTGAGCATCCAGCGCCACGACGTGCCGTCGGGGTCGGCCCAGAAGCCGGGGTCGTCCGGGCCGACGTAGCTCCCGTCCGGGTTCTGCGCGGCGGAGTTCAGGACGGCCTGAGCGGCTTCGGGATTCCTGAGGCCGCGGTTGCCCGGGCAGTGACAGGCCCCGCTCCAACTGGCGGAGGTGTCGGCCGTCTCGGCCTCGACGAGGGCGGGGTCAGTCGTGAACCCGTGCCAGGCCCAGGGCTCCTGCTCCCGCAAAGTAAGGATGCCATGCGCGATGGTGTAGTCGTCGTCCCACCGGGTGCCCTGTCCGAACTTGAGGCGGAAGTCCTCCGGCGTGGGAGGGAGGTTATCGTGCCCGGTCACTGCGTCGTGCCCGACCTGGTCGAGGAACCAGTTCCCGCCGGAGACGGTGCGATCGAACCACGCGGGGAAGAAGCCCTGGAAGCGTTCCACCGCGGAGCGCTGCCCCCAGGCCGGGTTATGCCGGTAGAGCACGAAGTGGAATTCCGCGGTGTTGGGATGCTTCAGGGTCTTGGGCGTGGTGCCCAACTCGAACTCGAGGCGGAACCCGAACTGGCTGTTATACTGAATCGCGTAGGCCTGGGGCGGGTAGAAGAGCGGCGTGAGGGAGAGGCCCATGGCCGGGCTGGTGGTCCGGCTGATGGCCCCGTAGGGGTTGATGGACAAGTAAGGATGCTTCGGCCCGCGGAAGACGTCGTTGGCGAAGTACCAGTTGCCGATGGAGGAGGTGTCTATCGTCTCGGGCTGGTTGATGCGATTCCCCCAGGTCCAGCCGTTGGCATCCACCGGAAGGCGGAAGTCGAGCAGGAACGCGTGGTCCGAGCCATCGCCGGTGACGGTACCGTCAATGAGAAGGTACGGGAGGCCCCCGGTGATGAGGATGTTGAAGCTCTGCTGCTGGGCCGTGCCCATGAGGCGCACGGTAGTGGCGGTCTCGAGCGTGGCGGTGCCGGTGAGCTGCGTGCCCGCGTAGAACGTCTTGCGCTGGTAGTTCAGCGCGACGCCGTCCATGGGGATGATGAAGAACCCGCCGGAGGGGCCGCCGAGAACGGGGACGGTGTAGCCGCCCACAGTCATGGAGTTGAAGGCGCCCGCGTCGCTGAGCACCAGGTCCAGCCCGTCGGTGGTGGAGACGGTGACATCGCCGCGCGCGCCGATGGCGGCGCCCCAGGCAAGACACAACAACAGGGCCAGCGCGAAACGTGCGACCCGCGAGGCTGTTGACGGCATCGGCTCTCTCCTTCCGCCGAGGCGGCCCGGGCTCGTCCGGTCCCGCGCCTGCCAACGGGCCCGAGGGCAACTGGAAAGTCTTGCGTTCTGCCTGCGAGGCGGCAACCCCTCTCGCGACGAGGGAACAGGCGCGAAGGGAGGAGGCGGGAAACGAGGGGCGGGCGTCGTATTACCGGGTCCGGATAACCCGGGCCTTCGGCTACCTGCCGACGTCCCGCACGAGGAGTAAGAGATGGCGCGCATGACGGTTCGCGAACGGATAGAGGCCGCGCTCCGGCACGAGCCCGTGGATCAGATCCCCTTTACCATCTACCAGGGGATGATCCCGCACGATCACCCCACGACCCGCCGCCTGCGAGAACTGGGCCTGGGGTACGCGTGCCGGCCCGGCCTGGTCACGAGCGAGACGCCCCATGTGACGGCGGAGTGGGTGGAGTACGAGGAGGCCGGGGTCCGGTTCGGCCGCAGCACGCTGAAGACGCCTGGGGGCGAGGTGTACGCGACCCACCGCCTGGGCGCGGCCTATGGCAGCAGTTGGTACGTGGACCACTATGTGAAGCGCTCCGAGGACTACCGGGTGGTGGAGTTCTGGGTGCGGGACACGGTGTACCGCGCGGACTACGAGGCCTACCAACGCACGAAGGAGGAGGTCGGCGACGCCGGGTACGTGTGCGGGAACTTCGGCTACTCGCCCCTGATGGAGATGCGGGTGGCACTCCTGGGCATCGAGCGGTTCGCGATGGACCAGTTCGACTACCCGGAGCTGTTCCACTCGCTGCTGGCGGCGCTGATGGAGAAGCAGCGCGAGGCCTACCCGCTGATTGCCGCGTCGCCCGCGGAAGTGGTGATCTACTGCGGCAACTGCGTGCCGGAGGTGCTGGGCCGGGGCTTTGCAGACTACTGCCTGCCGTGCTATGACGCGCTGGGGGAGATGCTTCACGCGCGGGGGAAGAAGCTGGGCTGTCACCTGGACGCGAACAACGCCTACTGGGCGAAGGCGGTGGAGGCCTCGCGACTGGATGTCATCGAGGCCTTCACTCCCGCCCCCGATACCGATATGTCACTGGCCGAGGCGCGCGCCGCCTGGCCGAGGAAGACCCTCTGGATCAACTTCCCCTCTTCCCTTCACCTGGCCTCGCCGGCGCGTATCAAGGGCGCGGCGCGAGAGATGATTGCCTCCGTTGCCCCGGCCCGTGGGGTGATCGTCGGAATCACGGAGAACATCCCGGAGGACCGCTGGGAGGCGAGCCTGACGGCGATCGCGGAGGCGCTGCACGAGATCGGGCCGGCGGGTTAGGGTTGCGGGGACAGACAGCGAATTGCCGGCTACTGTGGAAACAGGGCGATCGTTGGAGGGGCAATTCGTGTCAGTCCCTGCAATGCACTTCCTTCTCGCTTCAGTAGGGCAGCAGGTGGAACGCGCGGGCGATGAAGACGGCCATTTGGTCGCGGGTACAGAGACCTTCGGGGTGATAGAGGCCGTCGGGGTAGCCCCCGACGATGGATTGGCTCTTGATGTACTCGATGTGCTTGTACGTCCAGAAGTCCGTGGGCACGTCGGGGAAGCTCGGCACGACCGGCGGCGTGTAGCTCGCCAGCCCCGCCTCCCCCGTAGGCGTCACGATCGCGCGGGCGATGAAGGCCGCCATCTGGCCCCGGTCCACGGCCAGCTCCGGCACGTACCTGCCTCCCGGGTAGCCGGCCACGATGTTGTTCGCGTACGCGTACTCGATGTACTTGTAGGCCCAGTAGTCAGTCGCCACATCCGGGAAGTGCGGGGCCTCCGGCCCCGGCGGAACGTTCCCGTCGCCTCCCGCCAGCGCGCGGGCGATGAAGCCGGCCATCTGCGCGCGGGAAACCGGCCAGAGAGGCTGGTAGTAGCCGCCGGGATAGCCGCCGACGATGCCGTGCTCATAGCACATCCGCACCGCCCGGCCGGCCCAGTTGCCGGGGAGCACATCCGAGAACGGCGTGGTGGGGGCCCAGAGGTGGACGATCTGGTAGTGACTCTCGCTGTCCACCCAGACGGAGCCGTCCCGTGGGTCCACGCCGCACCTGCCCGCGTTCGCGAAGCCGTCGGTCTTCCACAGGCGCCGGCCGCTCCTGTCCCACACGGCAACGTAGGCCAACTCGGTTGCCCAGCAGCAGCCGGTATGAGCATCTACCGCCATGCCGTACCCTTGCTCAGGGATCTCCAGGAGAAGGCTCCCATCCTGGCGAAAGCGGCGGATTCTCTCGTTGCCCCCGATCCAGCAGGACCCATCGTTCGGGTCTACGGAGGCGCTCAAGATCGTATCGGCCACATCCTGGTGCCACAGCAGGCCCCCGGACGAGGAGTACTTAGCGGCGCGGAACGGCAGCGCCTGTACTGCCCACACCGAGCCGTCGCTCGCATCAATGGCAAGGGCCCCACCCCTCGCCCCGGGGACCCGACACATCTCGGACCCGTCGGCCGCCAGGTGAAGGAGGGCTGGACCGTACGTTCCGCTTCCGGGATCCAGCACGCTGGAGAAGAAGGCCCAGAACGAGCCGTCCGACGGATCCACCGCCACCCCGTGGGCGCTGACAGACCCGACGGGGTTAGGTCTGTACTCCAGCGGCACCCACTCCTCTGCCCCATCCCGCGACACCCGCACGAGCATCGCCTCCTTCGCGAACACCACATACAGCGATCCGTCCGCCGGGCTCACGCCCTCTCCGTGGCTGGTGTAGGGGGCCTCGAACGCGGGGCGCCGCCACAGTTCCTCGCCCGTCTGGGCCAGGCGCACCAGATCCCGCGTGTCGCTCCACGTCCACGTCGACCCGCCTGGGCTGTCCACGTATACACCGCGGCTGACGCTGCCCCCCGTCCGCCATAGCTCGGCGCCGCCCGCGTCCCAGTGGCGGACGGGAACCGCGTCGGCCACGCTCATGCCCCCGCCCCAGGTCCAGGCGCCGCTCCAGAAGGTGGCGGTGGCCGGGTGCAGGAGCGCCGCCTGGCACGCGACGAAGCCGAGGACCGCGCCGCTCACCGACACGTGGGCAATCCCTTCAGGGACGCCTCCGACCCAGCAACTCCCGTCCCTCGTGTCCAGGCACACGGTCTCCAGCCTACCGGCAAAGTGCGTCCGAGACCGTTCCTCGCCGCTCTCGGATACGTGCACCACATCGTCATTGACCGCGTCCACCACCCACACCGACCCGTCGGACCCGTTCGGAGCGATATTGTACGGCGCATGGTTCACCTGGTCCGGCGGCGAAGCGAAGTCCCCACTCCACAGCACTGAGCCGTCCATGGCTGCGTGCAGGAGCTGCTGACCCTGCGCGGCCAAGGCCCAGCAGGTACCGTCCACCGAGTTGGTGGCCAGGCCGGCGATCGTTATGCCGGACAGCCGGGCCTGCTCTACACCGCTGGCCGACACCCTTATGAGCCGGTCGCCGCCGGCCTGGAAATCGGCCAGCCACACCGACCCGTCCGGCGCCGCCACGGCAGCGGGCGTCGGGCCGGAGAACCCGGGAACGCGCCGCATCTCCGTGCCGTCGGCCGCGAGGTGGATGAGGAGTGCCTCGTAGGTCATCATGTTGTTCAGTCCGTATTCGGCCACCCAGCAGGAGCCGTCCCGCGGATCCACGCACAGCGATGCCGGTAGCCACAACTGCGTGCAACTCAGGAGGGTGTGGTCCGCGCGGTAGTGGTAGACGCTGTCCCCGATGGAAGCCCACACGCTCCCGTCGCTCGGGTTTAGCGCGACTCCGTGGACGTACCCGAAGGGGCTCCTCCACACCTCCCACTCGTGCATGGCCGGAGCGGGACCGACGCCGAAGCCGGCGGAGACCAGCCCCACGACAAGCATGATCCTGTATCCGCGCATCCTCTCCCTCCAATCCGACCGGTGGCCGGCACACAGGATAGACATTTGACGCGACGCGCGACGAAAGAGTTCGCCGCCCTACCTAGTCCTCCGGGGCGCGCACAACGGGACGGAAGGGGTCCGGGACCACGAAGAGGACGTCCCGGTCGCGCGGCGAGTCCCGGCGATTATACTCCATGAGCATCGCCATCCCGCCCTCCTCGGTGCACAGGGTCTCGGGCACGAGGCGGAGCACGGCCCGGTCCAGGTCAGACTGGCCGAACCACGGGTGCGTAGCCTGTGCACGCAGCAGAGCCAGCCGCTGCTGTTCCGGCGACAGGGAGGAAATGGAGACGGTTTCCCCCCGGCGAAGCGCACGCCTCTGGTTCGCCTCGAGCCCGCCATAGAGGCGGAGGTGGTAGAGGGGGAGTTCCTTGAATTGTGCCGCTTCGCGCCTGAGGCGCTCGACCTGCAGCGGGTTGAGCCCAGCCACAAGATCGGCGACCTCGTCCAGCGGGACGGGCGCGGCCTGCTTCATCCGCGCCTGCCACCGCCCGACCAGCCCGTCGGGCAGCGCGCCCCACCGAGACACCTCACCACCCTCATCCCGGACCACCAGCCAGCCGTCCGCGAACTCCGCCGACCACAGGCCGCGCCGGGCCGTGCGGAGGAGATCCAGCACCTCCTCCACCGCCCGCGGGCCGCGCCCCGCCTTAGGGATCGCCACGGTGTCTTCCGCGGGACCAGGGCACCCGATGATGGGCACGCCGGTCTGCTCGGCGATCAATGCGAGCACCTGCGAGATCGCAACCCGCTTGCCTGCGAGCGAGGAAAGGTCCACGCGAAGCGCGGCGTGCGCCTCCGCGGGGGGCGGGGCGCCCGCTTGCGCCTGCGGGCCCGATTCCGCGGTAGGAGCCGGCGCCGCCCCCCCTGCCGGCCGGGAAGCGTCCTCCGCGGGCCTCGTCCCGCGCAGCGCGGCCAGCCGGCGACGGGCCACCGTATCATAGTGCCCGGAGAGGTGCGCGATATCCGCATCGAACCGGTACACGTCCGGCACGGCGAGTTCAAGCTTGAGCGCGTCCGGCGTCCACACCAGGAACACCACCGAGTTGGGCCACCGGTCCTCCCAGCGCTCGAACCGAGGCGGCGTGTCGGGGCTCAGGGACGCGCTGGCCCCGCCCGGGGCGCCCCACAGGCCTCTGGCCCACTCGCCCAGATGCCGCCGGCATTCCGGCGGCAGATCGGCCAGTGGAAACCCGACCGACCCATCGGCAAGCAGCTTCTCCGTACGTCCCGGTGTCAGACTCGGCAGGACGTCGAGGAGCACCCTCGTCCTCGCGGTGAGCAGGTCCGCGCATACCCACGGGTGGTCCGCCTCGTAGACCGCTAGTAGCTGGTCTCTTGGTAACTGAAGGGCGGCCCGGTACCGGCCCAGGCATGCGGCACGCGGTTCGCGAGCGGCCTCGCACTCGAACCGCCCAACCGCCTCCTCTTGGTCGAGCAGCCGTCGCTGCACCTCCGCCGCAGAGGGCTGGCGGAGGGCCCCGTTGAGGCGGAAGCCCGCCGCCGCGCCGCGCTCAGCCGGCACCACCCCCCACGACCGATCCAAAAGCACCGCCAGCCTGCCGAGCACCTCGCGCGCGGGGCGGGACTTGGCCTGTATCACTACCTCTACGGCTGCCACCGAGGGATCGCACGCCAGTGGCACGCCCGTCTCCTGCGCAAGACGAGCCAGCAGATCACCGATCGTGACCCTCTCCTCCCGAACCGCGATGGGGCGCTCCAGTCTCGCGTCAGCCGGCTCGTAGGCCGCCGCCGGCAGCGACCGTCCGGGCGGTGCGGCCGCCCGCGCGGGCTCGGCCAGGCATGCGAGAAAGAGGCACACCAGGAGCAACGCCCTGTGGCCTGAACGCCCACGTGTCATCTCTCCACCTCAGCAAGCAGCATGCCCCTCCCTCCGGGCGGAGGGCTCCCCACGCACGAGCGCGCCGCTCCACTGCGCACGTGTTGGGTCACTCGTAGTAGCGGAAGTAGACGACGCGCAGCTCGTCCACGGCCAAGTACCCCTGAGTGCCGTAGCGCTCGCCCGTAACCCGGAGGACGATCCCGTAGTCGGAGGCCGGATCATCTCCCGCCCCGTCAATCGTGTCGCACTGGGTGCTCCACTCGCAGTAGCCCCCGAAATCCACCGTGTAAGTGTCTATCAGTGTCGCGAAGTCCTCCAGCATGTAGTCAGGGCAGTAGGTCTGATACGGCCCGTTCAGCGAGAACACCTCCACCGTCACCCACCCATGGCCGTTCTGCGCCGGGTATTCGCCGAAGACCACCAACTCGCGGAAGTAGGCCTCGGTGGGCGAGTTCTCATACGTCCCACTTTCCACGGCCACATAGGCGTCCGTGAGTGGGTAGTTGTTGCCAACGCCCTGGGTGCTTATCGCGACCGTGGTGCTCGTCCCATCATTCTCATTCACACGCGAGTAGTGCGGCCAGGTGCCATTGGGTCGCCACGCGGCCGCCGGGGCGCATTCGCCGTAGTCGTGCGATAGGTCCAGGTAGTTGTCGTCCGGCCCCGGCTTGAATCCGTAGATCGAGACCCACCTGGCGGACGCCGGGCCCGCCGCCAGCGCCATGAAGCAGGCTGCCAACACCGGCACGAACATGAGGCAGATACGTGAAAGACCGTTCTTGCGCATCGCGCGTTCTCCTTTCGTGTGCGGCTCGTGGAGCGCGCGTGGTGCACTCCCCCTCGGGCAACTCCCCTCCGAGGTGTGACGGCCACACCCGGTATGCCCCATCATACCAAAGGTCGCTTATTAAGTCAAGAGGCCTTCGTTGGTAGGGGGGGGCGGGATAGCTTATTTATCGCTCACTTGCCTGTGAGGCCTTCGCAGGGGGGGGCGAAGACCGGCCTAGCGCGCGAGTTCCGCCGCGCGGCGTGCGTGTCGGGCGGCGGCCGCGTGGTCGCCCATGACCTCCTCTACGCGCGCGAGCTTCTGGTAGAGCGAAGGCCGGGTCGGCTCGAGGGCCACCGCGGCCGTGAGTTCCGCGCGGGCCCAGGGGAAACTGGGAACAGGAATGTCCTTGGACCCGGTGTCGAACCGCGTCAGGAAGCGGTCCGCCAGCAACTCCCGGGTGCGGGCGTCACGGGGAGGGCCGAACGTCACGAAGGTATCCAGGGGCTGTGGGGAGACGCGGCTGAGGAACCTGAAGTTGGCCGAGTAGGTATCTTCCCAGTAGAGATACCGGGGCGCGCGGAACTCCAGGCGAGGCAGGTCATCGGTGTTGAGGCGCGCGTTTCGGGTCAGGCGGCGCAGCTCCTCCGGGCCCCGCAGCAGGGAGGCGAGCACCTGAAGCCCATCGGGGAGTCCGGCGCGGCGCAGGCTGGCGGCCACCTCCGGGCGGGCACGAAGCCGGGCCTCCAGCGCGGGGTAGTCCACTTTCCAGGGGTGCTTGCGGGCGATGAGCATCGCGTCCGAGCCGGACTCGTCCGCGCCCCAGAGGGTGGCGTTGGGGAACACCTTCACGAAGCTGCCGATGATGGAGGCGACGTCCTCGGGATGCATGGAGTAGAGGTGGAGCCACTGGCACACGAGTCCATCCTCGGCGAGCGCGTCGCGGCAGGCCTGAAAATGCTCCACGGTGAACAGGCTCGCGACGCCGGCCACCCAGGGATTAGAGGGCTCGGAGGTGATGACGTCATACCTGCGCCCGGTGGCCGCCAGGTAGTTGCGGCCGTCCGCCAGGACGAGGTGGAAGCGATGGTTCGTAAGCACTCCATGGTTCAGGTTGGCGAAGTAGCGCGCCCCCTCGGCCACCGCCGGCTCGATCTCTACGCAATCAATGCGAGAGACCGGGTGGAGCAAGGCCGCCCCGGCCGTCGCCCCACAGCCGAGGCCCACCACCAACGCGGAGTCGGTGCGATCGGCGAGCAGGAGGGGGAGATGGGCGGACATCTCCTGGGTGCCCGTATCGGCCGGGTTGGTGGAGGCGTCCACCTTGCCGTTCACCTTCAGGACGCGCACGGGCTCTGTCGTCCCGGGCTCCGGCGCGACGTCGGCCACGGCCACGGTGCAAGTGGAGCCCTCGCGGTAGTAGACCATCTTGAACCACTCGGTGTTCAGGATGTCAGTCGTCTCCGTGCCGTGGAAGAGGCCCAGGGACATGAGGTCGTGGCGCCAATCGGGCAGCGCGCCGGCAGCCACCAGGAAGACGGCGAGGACGGCGACGCCCAGGGCGGGACGGTGCGTGCGCCCGGCCAGCAGCACCGCGACGCCGACGAGCACGTAGAGGCCGGCGCACAGCAGCACGGTGGTGTGCAGTCCGAGGCGAGGGATGAGGAGGAAGCCGGTGAGCGCGGCGCCGAGCAGGCAGCCCCCGGTGTTGGCGGCATAGAGCGCGCCGATCCCGCGGGAAAGGGTCGCCGAATCCCGCACCCAGAGGCGGGCCACGACCGGGAAGCTGGCTCCGGCCAGGAGTGTGGGCGGGAGCAGGTAGAGGAGGATAACGGCGACTTGCAGGGAGAGCAAAAGGGGATAGGTGTGCTGAAACCGGCTCACCAGGAAGTAGAAGACGACGGGAAGGTAGTTGTATCCCAGCGCGAGGAGCACGGTCGTGAGGCCGGCGAGCATCTCGATCTCCGCGAACCAGGAGAGCGTGATGGGGCGGCGCGCGGCGAGGCGCGCCACGGCCAGGCTGCCCAGGGCGAGGCCCACGAGCACGGAGAACAGCACCGCGGAGAAGGCATAGATGGAGCTGCCCGTATAGAGACAGAGGGCCCGCCCCCAGGCCACCTCCAGGGCCAGGCCGGCGAAGCCGGAGAGGCCGAAGCCGATGAGGAGGAGTCGGGGTACGAGCGGAGCGGGGGGCACGGACGAGGCCTCGGCCGGGGCTGGCTCCGCCGGGGGCGGCTGCGTCGCGGCCTCCCCTCCCGGCTGCCTGAGCAGCACGGCCAGCCCGGCAAGCAGGTTGAGCCCGGCGGCAAGGAGGAGAGAGGCGTGCAGCCCGACGGTGGGGAGGAGGAAGAACCCGACCAGGAGCGCGCCCGCGGCCGCGCCCACGGTGTTGATCCCGTACAGCCAGGCGATGTCCCGCCCTGTCTCCTCGAGGCGCCGCACCACGCCCCGGCTCAACACGGGAAGCGTGCCCCCCATGAGGGCCGTGGGGAGGAGAAGCACGAGGAAGCAGGAGACGAACTCGAAGCCCACCAGCGCGGGACTGTCCAGCGGCCGGCCGGCGGCGAGGGAGAGGTAGGCGGCGCGGACCAGCCGGATCAGCTCCGGGCTGAGCACTCCGTACAGCCCGATGGCGATCTCCAGGGCGGCATACAGCCGGAACGGGCTGGGCCGGCCCACCGCCCATCGCCCGAAGGCATAGCTGCCGAGGGCAAGGCCGGACATGAAGGCGCTGAGACAGACGGCCAGGGCCAGGGTGGTGTTGCCGAAGAAGGTGGAGAGCAGCCGCACCCAGATGAGCTGGTAGAAGAGGGCGGCCATGCCGGAGAGGAAGAAGGCAAGCTTAACGGTGATGAGGAGACGCCGCCAGGCGGAAGGCAGGAGGGTGTGCTGCGGCCTGGTCTGCGCCTGGGTCTCCACGAAGGTCATCTCTCCTGCCTGGGGCGGCGCCCGCCCCGCGCCGCTCCCTCCAGCCCGTTATAAAAGTAAGCCCTGCTTTGTTATACAAAGCATGGCTGATTCCCGTCGCCGCGGGGCCGACTAGGCCACGGCCTCCACGCTCTTCACCTCCGGCACCTGCTGCTTGAGATAGCGCTCGATCCCCATCTGCAAGGTCATCTGCGCCATCGGGCACCCGCCGCACGCGCCGGTGAGTCGCACCTTCACCACCCCCTCCTCGGTCACCTCCACCAGCTCGACATCCCCTCCATCGCGCTGGAGGTTGGGGCGCACGTCGGCCAGGGCTTCTTCAACCTTCTCTTTCATGAGCCATCTCCTTCACGGCGGGGCGCGATCCGGCCAAGAGACACCGAATCCGAGCGGAGCGCCCAGCACCTCACCCCTCATATACCCGGGTTCGGCGCCAACCCCTCTGCGCCCTTGCGGGCCTTTGTCCCGCGGCTCGCACTCCGGCTACTTCGCCGCAGGGGCCGCGGGCGCCAGGTCGCGGCGGAAGTTCCACTGGGCGAAGATCTTCTGCGCCTCCGGGCTCTTCAGCAGCGCGATGAGCTTCCGGCCGGCCTCCGGGTTCTTGGCCCCTTTGAGAACAACCGCCTCACAGGAGAAGACATGGTAGTCCTGCTGCGGGACCATGACCACCTTGATGCCGGTCACCTCGGCCGGCGGCTGGCCCGGGACGTGGACTTCAGAGACACACGGATAATAGGCGAACGTGGCCTCCACCTGCCCTCCCTCGCTCATCTCCTTGCCGTCGGCAGCGTAGGCGGTCTGCGCGATCTTGCCCTCCACCTGCGAATAGACGCCGGCGGCTTTCAGCGCCTCGATAGCGTGCCGGCCCACCGAGTTCTTCTCCGGGTCGGGGACCGCGATGCGTTTCACGGAGGGGTTGGCCAGATCCTCGATCCTCGATACGCCACCCGGGTCTTCGATGGGCACGGTGATGGCGACCGCGTTGTCCGCGTACTGAGCCCGGGTACCCTCGACCACGAGTCCCGCTTTCTGGAGCCGGTCCACCTCCAGGTCACCCATGCTCAGGAACACGTCCGGCTTGCTCGCACCGGAGAGCACTTTGTCGGTCATCACGACCATGTTGTCGAATTTCCACGTCATCGGCACGCCGGGGTTCTGCTGCTTCCACAGCTTCTCGATGTTGTAGAAGGGCCCGATCTGGCCGCAGGGAACGAAGACGGTCAGCGGCGCCGTATTCCTATGGCAGCCACTCGCGCCCAGCAGCGCGGAGGCCGCCAGCACCAGGCCCAGCATCGAAGCAGTGACGCGACTCATGCTCTCCTCCTGCGGCGCTCCCGCGCCCGTACGATGATGGTAGGGCCCGGCCGCGACGGAGGTGTGAAGGAAATGCGGCGATTCTGCGGGCGAAGGAGGCAGGCGCTTTACACCCGGCGCGGCCCGGCTTTCCACCCGCGGATTCGTTGACGTGCGCCGGGGGTAGTGCTAAGATGCACAGGCTGCTGGAGGGCCGGGAGGGAGGCTCTCTCCGCTACTCGTGCTGGGGCCACGCACATGTGCCCGGAAAGGGAGCGCCCGTTGGGACGAACCGCGATTGCGCTTCTCGTGCTCCTGGGACTCGGGATCATCCCCGTCCTTGCCGCCGAGCCGGCGGCGCCGACTGTCTCCATCACGTCGCCTGAGCCGGGGCTCACGGTGGCGGCGGACCAAGTGGACGTGACCGCGGTGTACACCGCGCCGTCGGGCGCGGGGGTGTCGAAGGTCGAGTTGCTGGTAGACGACATCGTGGTGCAGACCGCGGATCGCGAGCCGGCGGAGGCGAGCGGGGTGCTCACCCTGTCCTGGCAGGCTTCCGGCTATCTAGATGGCAAGCACCAGGTGGTGGTCCGCGTCACGGACACGAACGGGAAGACGGCGAAGGCGGCGATCACCACGCTGCTGCAGCGGGGGATGTCGCTGGCGCCCATCAGGATCTCCTCCCCCCTGCCCAAGTCCACCGTCTTCGGGGTGGTGCAGTTCCGCGTCGACAACGACAAGTCTTCCCCCGTGAAGTACGTGATTTTCCTGGTGGACAATGTCTTCAAAGCGATGTCCAACCTGCGCCCCTTTGTCTTCAATTGGGATACCACCAGCTATCTGAACGGATGGCACAAGCTGCAGGCGCGCGCCTACCTGGAGGACGGCCTGGATTGGCTGACACCGGTTCTCCAGGTGCAGGTGGACAACCCGAGCGGCGCGACCGCTTTGAAGACCCCGGCCGTGGTCGCGGCCGCCCCGAAGCCGAAGCCGGAGACGGCCCCGGCCCGCGCCAGCCAGGCCGTCCTTCCTCCGGCCCAGCACAGCGCGAGTCCGACGCCGTACACGGCCCCGGTCGAGGTGGGGCGCGCGGAGATCGGGGCCCCAGGCACGGCTCCGTATTACGACCAGTCGCGGGAGATTGTCCAGCCGCCGACGACCGTCCTGGCCGAACGGACTCCGGTGGGAACGGAACTGAAGGTGGCGACGGTGGCCGAGGCCTCGCCACCGAAGGCGGCCCCCGCGACCGCGGCGACCGCCTCCGTGTCCACGCCGCCGCCTCCGGCCCCGACGGTGGTCGCCGCTCCGACGGCCCCGGCCCCGCCGGTCAGCGCGCAGGCCACCGCGGCCGCGAAGGCCCCGGAGGCCGCGCCCGTGCAGGTAACTGCGCCACCAACCCCGGCGAGCGCACCCGCCCGCACGGAAGCGGCGTGTGACCTCCCTCCGCTGGGAGCGCCGAATATGCCGGACCTCTCCAAGGGCGCCGTAAGCTCGAACGTGCCCCTCGCCTCCCAGCCGCTGTCGCCGGCGAAGACAGCCGCGGCGCCGACGCCGGCGTCTGCGCCGGCAGTGGTCGCAGAGGCGACGGTGCCGGCGCAGACTCCCGCACCCGTGAGAGAGGCGGCGGTGGAGACCCCGGCCCCGATCCGAGTAGCCCTGCTGCCCCCGCCTCCGGCGACGGCTCCGCCCGCCAGGCTGACGGCCGAGGCCAGGCCCGAAGTGGAGGGCACGATCCACACCGTCGCACGGGGAGAGTACCTCCTCCGGATCGCCGATCACTACGGCGTGTCGTCGTACGCGCTGGCCCAGGCCAACGGGCTGCGCCCTCCGTACGTGCTGCACGTCGGTCAGCAGCTGCGGATCCCCGACAACGGCATCTTCGTGAACGGGGCGCGCCTGGCCGGCGACAGCCCCAGGCTGACGGTGAAAGACGCAAGCGGCAATGAACTGCGCCTGGTGCCGCTGCGCGCAGTCGTGGAGCAGCTCGGCGGCGCGGTCGAGTGGCAGGAGGAGACGCAGCAGGTCACCGCGGAGGCGGAGGGCCACTCGCTGATCGTCACCATCGGCCGGGCGCAGGCCGAGGTGGATGGCACACTGATGCCCATGGCGACGCCGGCGATAGCTGTGCGGGACCGCACCCTCGTGCACGCGGCCTTCCTCGCGAGCGCGCTGGACATCACCATTGACGCCCGGGACGGCCTCCTCCGTTTCGCCGCGAGGTAGCCGGCCGCGCGATAAGGAGACCAAGGGCAGTCCGCGGCGTGCGGGCTGCCCTTTTCGCGTGCGGCGTGTCACGCCTTGACATCCCTCCGCGCGCCCGCCTATACTGCCCGCGGGGTAGGTGTTGCCGGTGCGCGGCCGCGCTCCCACATCAGCTCTGGAGTTCACACACAGCAATGGCCGACTACTTCGACCAGGTAGCCAAGAGCTTATCTTCCTTGCCGCGGGAGACCGTGCGGGCCATGGCCGATCGCATCTGGCAGGCCTACACGGAGGGGGCGCAGATCTTTACTTGCGGCAACGGGGGAAGCGCCCTGGCGGCCTCCCACTTCGTTACCGACCTCTCCAAGGGCGTTGACCTGCCGCCCGGTCGCCCCCGTTTCCGCGCCCTGTCGCTCGCCGACAACCTCGGACTGTTGAGCGCGTACGCCAACGACCTTGGCTACGAGCATGTCTTCTGCGAGCCGCTGCGCAACCTGGTCCGCAGTGGAGACGTGCTGGTCGCGGTCAGCGGCAGCGGGCGCTCGCGCAATGTGCTGCGCGCCATGGAGGTGGCGCGCGCCTCCGGGGCGGCGGTGCTGGCGCTGGCCGGGCGGGACGGTGGCGAGATGCCCGCGCGCAGTGACATCTGCCTGATGGCGCCGACGGAGAGCATGCAGCAGATTGAGGACGTGCACCTGGCCGTGCTGCACTGCCTGTACTTGGACTTGAAGGCCCGCGCGGAGGAGGCGCAGGGGGCGTGACGCGGGCCGGATACGAACTGTGCCTCATCACCCGGGCGGTGCGGCGCCTGGGGCGCAGCCACCTTGCCGTCGCCCAGGCCGCACTCTTGGGGGGCGCGCGGTTCCTCCAGTTCCGGGAGAAGGAGATGACCGCGCGGGAGATGCTCGCCGCCGCGCGGTCGCTGCGGCAGCTCACGCGGGACTTTGGCGCCCGGTTCGTAGTGAACGATCGCGTGGACATCGCGCTGGCGGTGGGGGCGGACGGCGTTCATCTGGGCGAGGTGGACCTGCCGATCCCGGTGGCGCGGCGGCTGCTGGGACGGAGCGCGACCATTGGGGCGTCGGTGGCCACGGTCGAGGCCGCCCAGGCGGCGCAAGCGGCGGGAGCGGATTACCTCGGGGTGGGGCCGATCTACCCGACCGGCTCGAAGGCTGATGCCGGCGCGGCCATCGGACTGGAGCCGCTCCGGCGCATCGCCGACGCGGTGGACCTGCCGGTGCTGGCCGTCGGAGGGATCACCGTCGCGAACGCGGCAGAAGCGATCCGCGCGGGCGCGGCAGGAGTGGCCGTGATCTCGGCCGTCTCCGACGCGGAGGACATGGTATCGGCCACCGAGGCCTTGTTGGAAGCGGTGCAGGGAGTGCGCGCCGAGGCGTAACGCAGGAACAGGAGTGAAGCTGTGACGCAGTACGAGTTGGCGCAGCGAGGCGAGATCTCGTCGGAGATGACGGCGGCCGCGGCGCGTGAGCGAGTGGCGCCGGAGATGATTCGCGCGGGGCTGGCGGCCGGAACGATCGTGCTCCCCGCCAACCGGAACCACGCCCTCCTACACCACGCCGCGATCGGCGCGGGGCTGCGGGTCAAGGTCAACGCGAACATCGGCACCTCCACGCTCGATCCGAGCGAGGAGGGGGCGCGGGCGCGACTCCGGGCGGCGCTGGAGGCGGGGGCCGACACGGTGATGGACCTGAGCACGGCCGGCGACCTGGGGGCGCTTCGCCGCCAGGTGATGGCGGCCTGCCCCACGCCGGTGGGCACGGTGCCGATCTATCAGGCCGCGGTGGCCGCGGCGGAGCGTGGCGGCGGGGTGGCGGCGATGGAGGAGGACGAGCTGTTCGACACCATCGCTCAGAATGCGGCGGACGGCGTGGACTTCATCACCGTCCACTGCGGCGTCACGCAGGAGACCTCGAAGCTGGCCCTGGACGGGAGCCGTCTCACCGGCGTGGTGAGCCGTGGCGGCGCCTTCACCATCTGCTGGATGCGCGCCCACGGGAAAGAGAACCCGCTCTACGCGCGCTTCGACGACCTGCTCGCCATCTGCCGCGCGCACGATGTCACCCTGAGTCTGGGCGACGGCCTTCGTCCCGGCTGTCTCGCGGACGGCACGGACCGCGCCCAGGTGGCGGAGACGGCCGTGCTGGGGGACCTGGTGCTGCGGGCGCGGGCCGCGGGCGTGCAGGCGATGGTGGAGGGACCGGGCCACTTGCCCCTGGACCAGGTGATGGCCAACGTCTTGCTGGAGAAGCGCCTGTGCCACGGGGCGCCGTTCTACGTGCTGGGCCCGCTGGTGACCGACATCGCGCCGGGCTACGATCACATCGTAGGGGCGATCGGCGGGGCGCTGGCCGCCATGGCCGGCGCGGACTTCCTTTGCTACGTGACCCCCGCGGAGCACCTCGGGCTGCCCACCGCGGAGGAGGTGCGCGCGGGGGTGATGGCGAGCCGGATTGCGGCCCACGCGGCCGACATCGTGCGGCTGGGCCCGACGGCGCGGGCCGCTGACGACGCCATGGCGCGCGCCCGCGCGGCGCTGGATTGGGAGGGGCAGTTCGCGGCCGCGCTCGATCCGGAACGCGCTCGTCCCCGCCACCAGGCGAGCGACGACGCGGCCACCACCTGCTCCATGTGCGGACCGTACTGCGTCTTCGCCCTGCTCCACGCGGAGAAGAGCGTGACATGACCCCCGGGGAGGAGCGCCTGCGGGACACCGGTGAGAACCGCCTGCTGGCGCGCTTCCGCGAGTTGGCCTCGGCCGGACTGACCCCCGGCGTGGTGCTCGGATCGGGTGATGATGCGGCCATCCTTCGCGCGCCGGAGAACCGGCTTCTCCTGCTCACCTGTGACATGATGGCCGAGGGGGTGCACTTCCGGCTCGACTGGGCCACTCCCTGGCAGATCGGCTGGAAGGCGATGGCCCAGAACCTCAGCGACATCGCCGCCATGGGAGGGGAGCCGGGCTACGCGGTCGCCTCGGTGTCGCTCCCCGGCTCGGCCGGCGCGGAGGTGGCCGAGCAGCTTGCCGCGGGCCTGATCGCCGCCGCCGGGGAGTACGGCACGGCGCTGGTGGGCGGCGACGTGGTGGGCTCGATCGGGCCGCTGGTCGTAGATGTGTCCGTGCTGGGATGGGTGGAGGCGGAGCTGGCCCTGCGGCGCAGTGGCGCCCGGCCGGGGGACGCGCTCCTTGTCACCGGCTCGCTGGGCGCGTCGGCGGCCGGGCTGAAGCTGCTGGAGCGCGGCGGGCGGAGACGTGACGATCCGGTCGCACAGCAAGTCCTCGCCGCGCACTTCACGCCGCGGCCGCGGCTGGGCGAAGCGCGGGCCATCGCCGCGACCCGGCTGGCCACCGCCATGATGGACCTCAGCGACGGGCTGGCGGAGGATCTGCCGCGGCTGTGCCTCGAGAGCGGCGTGGGCGCGCGGCTGTGGGCCGCGCGCGTTCCCATCCCCCCGGCCTGCGCCGGCCTGGCGGAGGAGTTGGGCGAGGACCCGCTCGCGCTGGCCGTGTCGGGGGGCGAGGACTACGAACTGCTCTTCACCTGCCCCCCCGAAGCGGTGGAGGAGATTCGCAACACGGTGAAGAAGGCGCGTGGCACGCCGGTACACGTGATTGGTGAGATAACGGACGAACGTGGTATCATCATGGCCGGCGCGGACGGGCAGGAGTTGCCCCTGGGCCGCGGCTTCGACCATTTCAGAGTGGGATGATGGTTCGTCGGGACACGAGGGGCGAAGATATGAGCACGCGGGGACGCAAGCTGAGTTGGGTGGTGGTCCTCGTCACCACCACGTTCATTGCCGGGTATCTCGTGAAGTATGGTGGGCCTTCCTACGCCCGGAGCGCGGCTCCGGCGCCGGTCCTGCCCGTCGCGGACGTGACGCCGGCTCCCCCGCCGCCAACGGACACCGGGGATTCGGGGGCCACGTGCGACGACACTGCCGGTGCCCCCGGGCAGGCGCCGAGCCCGGCGCCGCCACCCGCCGCCCCCGCCAAGGGGCCGGCTCCGGCCCGGACCCGGCCCGGACCGCTCGTGATCGCGCCGGCGCCGGCGCCCAAGTCGGCTCAGCCCAGCCGTGAGCCGCCCCCCGTGCCGGGGATGGACCCGAGCAAAGCGCCGCCGGACGCCCCCCGCATCAAGTTCGACAAGCCCGAGCACGATTTCGGCACCGTTTACCAGGAGCAGACCCACAAGCACGACTACGCCTTCACCAATGTGGGCAAGTCGCCCCTCAAGATCACCAACGTCGTCACCACCTGTGGGTGTGCCGTGGGGAAGGTCCCCGACAAGGAGATTGCGCCCGGCCAGGGGGCCGTTATTCCTATCATCCTGGAGACCGGGCGGCTGCGCAACCGTATCACCAAGCACGTCTACGTGACCTCCAACGATCCGGTGACGCCGCGGGCGGTGCTCACCCTCACCGCGGACGTGAAGCTGGAGGCCGACGTCATCCCCAGCGGAATCTACTTCAGCCGGCTGCTCGTGGGCGACAAGATGGAGCGCACGCTGGTCATCAAGCCGGTGGAAGTGAAGCAGCTCAAGCTGCTCAAGCTGGAGAGTGCCGACCCGCACATCGCGCTAACCGTGCCGCTGGAGCAACTGAAGCCGGGTGTGGACGGCAGCTACACCCTGGTGTTCCGCATCGGGCCCTACTCCGAGCCGAAGCTGGTGGACGCGAAGGTGAAGATCACCACGGACTGCAAGCACCAAACGTCGCTGCTCATACCATTCTACGGCCGGGTCGCGGCACAGGAGCCGCCTCATGCCCCCCCCGATGTTACGAAACTCGCGCCCTGAGTTCGGCGGCATGCTCCTCGGAGCGGTCGCCATCGTGCTCGCGAGCACGGCCCTGGGCCTGACGGTGAATCACTTCTCCGCCAGCCCGCTGCCCGTGCTGGTGCAGGTGAAGGGCGAGCAGTTGCCCCTGCCGCCGGGGATCACCGCGCTCTCGCTGCTGGACGCGAAGCGGATGTACGAGGCCAACGAGGCGCCCTTCATTGACGCCCGCCAGCCGGACTGGTACGCGAAAGATGGGCACATCCCCGGCGCCATCAACCTTCCCGCCGACTCCTTCGAGAAGCGCTTCCTGGCCCAGGCCGACCGGCTGGAGGCCGCGCCGAAGCTCGTCGTCTATTGCGAAAGCTCTGACTGCGGGGAGGCCCTGGCCACCGTGGAGCGGCTGAAAGAGGCCTATCAGGGTCAGATTCTGCTCTACGTGGGCGGATGGCTGGAGTGGTCCGCGGCCAAGTATCCCACCCGCAAGGGCGAATCGCCGTGACGCGGGCGCGACTGGAAGCGTGGCTCTCCCACCCCGCGGTCGGGGCCGCGTGTCGCCTGCTCTTGGGGGGCCTCTTCATCTACACCGGCGCCACCAAGCTGACCCACCCGGCCGAGGTGGCCCGGTTCGTCAACGGCTACCGCATTCTGCATCCCGAGCTGGCCAACTTCGCCGGCATCGCGCTGCCGTGGGTGGAGGTGGTCGCGGGCGGGCTGTTGGCCCTGGGGATTGCGCCGCAGAGCGCGGCCCTGGTGCTGGGCGGCCTGCTGGTCACCTTCATGGGCGCGGGATTCCTCGCGCTGGTGCGGGGGCTCGATATCGCCTGCGGATGCTTCTTCCCCTTCCTGGGCGGGGACCGGCTCAACTGGATGCTGCTCCCACGCGACGGCGTGCTCCTGCTGCTGGCCTTACAGGTGATGTGGTGGCCGAGCACGTTCCTGCGCCGGCGGCCGGCGGCCGTCGCACCTGCAGAGGAACGCCTGTAGGGCCTGTAGGGCGGGGTCTCCTGACCCCGCCGCCTCCGGCCCTTCGATTCCTTCGGCACGGAAGTGCCGAAGGCCCTTTCCCGCCTCCTCTCCTCCCAGGCCGTCCCCTATTCGCTATTCTCGATTCTCTATTCTCTACTCCCCTCCGCCTCTTCGCCTTCAGCACTGCGCAGCAGTGCGACTCGCCTCCCCTACTCTCTGTTTCCCGGCCGCCTCTGGCGGCACCCGGCCCCTCCCTCCTCCCCTGCCTCCCTCCGCCCTGCAGGGAAACCCCGCCCCCGCGTCGTAGCCCTCCTCCGCGCGGCCTCCTACCCCTCTCACCCCCGCGCACGCAGTTCCAATCGCCCGTCCGAGGAGCAAATGGAATGCGATGTGACCTGCCGTGCCGCCGGGCCGTCGCCCTCGTCCTGGGTCTGCTGCTCCCCCTCTCCCTCCTCACCCCCGCCTGCGCGGACTGGATCATCTCCGACACGCAGTCCTACACTTCCCCGGACACCCTGCCGTCCTTCACCGGCGATATTCAGGTCCTCGAAGGCGGGAGCCTGAGTCTAACCGGGTACGACCTGACGCTGCCGGCAAACGTCGTCGTCACCGGGCAGTTGACGCTGAGTGAGTGTACGCTGCGGCTGCCGCCGAAGTTCCCTGACGAAAAGGGCCTGTGGGTCTACGGCGCGATAAACGCCACCGGTACGCACTTCTCAAACGCGGTCCTCGGCCAGATGGCCTACCTCCTCGCCCGGGGTGCGAGCGTGAATACCTTCGCCGACTGCCGCTTCGACGATGTGCACGTGCAACTGTGGGAGCAGTCGTCCAACGTCATCTCGAACTGTTGGTTCGCGAGCGACCTCGGGTCCGGCTGGCCGAGGGTGCACTTCGCGGGTGACTCCTACACGACCGTGACCGATACCACGTTCTGCACCATCCAGGTCGCGTTCTATGAGCGTAGCACCAACACGGTGACCCGCTGTGCGTTCTCCTCCTGGGGCGCCTACAGCGCGGACAACTCGCACACCACCTTCACCGAGTGCGTGGTCCCCCACTTCGAGCTGTGCTCTCCGGCGAGCAGCGTTCTGGACACGTGTACCGGGCTCGTTAACGTGGGCCTCGTCGCCTACGACGGCACCGTCCTGCACGTCTCGGATCTGGCGCCCGGATACCAGACCGCCACGGTCATCCAGGCCGACACGAGCGCGTATCGCCTGGAGCTGAGAGACACGGACGTCCCCGCATTCGACCTCGCGGCCGTAGGCAACGCAGTCCTTGCCGTTGATCGGTGCGAGCTCCACTCCGTCGAGAGCGACTACGGCTCGCGCACCACCCTGACCGACTCCACCGTGGACGTCCTCGGAGTGCGCAGTAACTGGCCGGCGGGCTCTCTCGCACCGGCCAATCTCACCGTCCGCGGCTTCCGCGATGGAGACGCGCCACAGACGCTCGATATCGTATCGGAAGGCGGCCCGCTGGAACTGCACCTGCGGAACACCACGGTGGGTCACTCCCTGTGGTCCTTCGGCGACAACGGCTACCCGCCTGCGGCGTCCCACGTCACCATCGAGGACTCGGAGCTGGGTGACGTATTCGTCTTCGATACCAGCGTGGTCGAAGCGAGACGGAGTACGCTCGAGAGGGCCGGCGTCCACCACGGCACCTACGTCCCGCAATCCTCGGCCCAGTTTACTGCCGAGGACTCCCTCCTCTGCCGACTGGAGCTGCTCGGCTCGGACACCCGCTTCATCCTGCGGCGCTCGCAGCTGGCCGGCCCGCTGATCGCATGGACGGACTGGGCCCCGCCGGCCGCCGCGCCGGAGCTAGTTCTGGAGGCGGCCACCTTCGCTCCAGCCGCCGACACCTCCGTGCACATCGAGGCCGACGTGGTCGGCGCGCGCATCGTTGGCGAGGGCCTCATCGACCCGACGTACTATGTCTACGACTGGGCCCCCGACTCCACCGTCCTCCGCCAGTTCCCCGTCCAGGTCCTCGACGAACTCGGCGCCCCCGTGGCCGGAGCCGCGGTGACCCTGGGCCCGGGCGGGTGGCGGGGCGCCACCGACGCCCAGGGCTACGCCTACCCCGAAGTGTGGTTCACCGATCACAGCTACGGCGCGGAGTATCGCGTCTTCGCCTCCGTTCCCGGCCGACAGGCGTCGGCCCCGCTCACCTTCCTCTCCTCCACCCCCGTCCTCCTCACCCTCGCCAACGAGACCGTCTCCTGCACTGGCTTTGAGCCCGCCCCTTCTCAGCCGTGGCGGAGCTTCGTCTCCGGTCCCGGGCCGGCCTACGTATGGCCCGCCCGAGGTAACACTCTGGGCCCGCACGGCCTGGTCCCCGCCGCCCACTCCGGGGTTAATCTGAGGGCGGCCGATCTCCTTGGCCAGGCCACGGCCGGATTGCGGCTGGATCTTCCGGCAGAGCCCAGCGGCCCGGCTTCCCCGCTGGGCTATGACCTGCGTGCCTGGACCTACCTGCGGGACCGCACCGAGGGAGACACCTCCTCCTTCTTCGGGTTTGCCCTCTCCGATGGCTATCCCGGCTCCGCCCACCCCTGGGCCCAGACCCTCGGATGGGAGGCCCTCTCCAGCAGCGAGAGCAGACTCCGCGTCGGCGCGGATACCATCCCGCTTGTCTGCGGCCTTACTCCTGGGCGCTGGCATCTGGTAGAGCTGAAGTATGATCGGGAACTGAAGACCTTGCAGTTCGTGCTCGACGGCCTGCTGGTGGAAGAGGTGGACGTCTCCACTCTTGGCGGAGGGCCGGCCCATTGGGCCCTCCTCGGCGCGGCCGGCTCGGAGCCCGGCGCGCAGGAGTACCTTGCCTTCGACGATATCTCGCTGCGCCTGCGCTGGCCCCAGGCGGAAGGGGGAGGGGACCGGATCGCGCATCCCTGCGCCCAGGTCGGCACCTTCGGCACCATCATCATCGGAGAGCCGTGGCCCTATGACGGCGGACAGCACTCCATCACCTGGGGTAATGGCTATCCCGTGTTGGGCTCTCGGAATCTCCCGGCTCCGGAGCCGCAGCGCATGTACGTGGCCGCCGACTTCCCGCCAGAGCTGGCCTTCGGCGCCTCCGTCCCCCCTCCGGGGGTGAGGTACGATAATACCGTCATCTGGCAGTGGCCGGTGCCCGACGACAGCGCCTTCGCGGGAACGTTGGTGATGACCTGCACTCCCACCGGACCCGCTCTCCCCAAGATCACCGTGTGGGCTACGGCCGACCCATCTGCGCTCCTCTACGGCCCTCCCCGCCCGGCCGATCCGGCCGACCCCTTCGACCCCGTGTGGGGATACCCCCAGGATGTCTCCTCGGTATATCCCCTTACCCCGGACCAGAACACTCCCGATCTCTGGGTCACCAAGGAGGGTCCGACCTCGGCCTCGCCCGGCGACGCGGTCGGCTACCTTCTCACGGTCGGCAACCAGAGCCTGCAGAGGGCCACTCATCTCGTGGTAAGAGACCAGCTGCCCCCGGAGATGGGAGGCGGCAACCTCATTGTGGCCAATGTGGAGGGCATGGGTCCGGGGGGCTGGGACAGGTGGCTGGTAACCGGCCGGCTCGCGTGGGGACTGCCGGAGGGGTCCTTGGTCACGAACCACGTCTACGTCACCTCCAGCCCCACCGGCGTGCCGGAGGCGAACCTCGATAACAACACCGACGACTGGACGCTCACCGTGCACGCCGCGCACGACCCCAACCACATCTCCGTCTCCCCCGAAGGTGGGGTGGAGCGCGGTGAGGCGCTCACCTACACCCTGGAGTGCGAGAACGTTGGCCTCGGCACGGCCTACGGAGTCTATGCCGCCGCGGAACTCGACTCCCGGCTCGACGACACCACCCTCACCCTCCCGACCGGCCTAAGCTACGATCCCATCAGCCGCGCCTTGCTGTGGGAAGTGGGCACGCTCGGACCGAGCGAGGGGGCCAGCGCGAGCTTTACGGCGGAGGTGGCAAGCGACGCCAAACGCGCCCGCCCCATCATCGGCCACGCCACCGTCTACTTCCCCTCCGTGCCGGAGGAGACGCTGACGAATGTGGTGGCGAACATCGTGAAGGGGTCGTTCCCCGACATCACCTGGAATCACTGGGCCGTGCTGCCCATCGAGCAGGCCAAGGACTACGGCGTGGTAGGCGGGTATCCGGACGGGAACTACTATCCGCTGGTGACGGTGACGCGGGACCAGATGGCCGCCTTTATCGCTCGCACCATGGCGGGCGGGGACGCGCACGTCCCCGAGGGCACGAGCGTCGCCACCTTCCCGGATGTCGCCGTCGGCACGTGGGCCTACAAGTACGTCGAGTACGCAGTGGCCCATCACATCGTGGGTGGCTACCCGGACGGGCAGTATCACTCCGACATTGCGGTGGACCGCGGGCAGATGGCCGTGTTCATCGCGCGGGCGCTCCTTGGCGGGGACGGCGCGGTCCCGGATGGCCCGCCGACGCCGACCTTCCCGGACGTCACCCCGACTTCACCGGCCGCCTGGTGCCGCAAGCACGTGGAGTACACGGTGAGCAAGGGTGTGGTAGGGGGGTACCCGGACGGAAACTACCACCCGGAGATCACCGTCACCCGCGACCAAATGGCCGTCTTCATCGCCAGAGCCTTCGAGTTCCCGGGATAGCGAAGAGGCGGAACGGCCACGCGGCAGGAGAACCGGCGGGGGCGTGGTAGGCCTGAGTAACGCGGATAGTCGCAGCCCCCATTCCCTCCTTCCTACCTTCCAGCCCGCCCGCGCAGCAGTTCCAATCGCCCGTCCGAGGAGCACATGGAATGCGAAGTGACCTGCAGGGAAGATGCGCCGTTTCACTCATGCTGCTGTTCGCCATTCTCCTGGCCCTGTGTGTGAGCGGGCCGGCCCGCGCCACGCTGACGCCGCCCGAGACCGGCGACTGGACTATTGACGCGGGGGAGGAGGTGACCCTCGACGGGCAGGACCTGACGCTGCCGGGGAGTCTCGTCGTCAAAGGGCACCTGACGCTGAACAACTGCGCCCTGCGGCTCGCGCCGGCCGGTTGCGGTGACAAGTACCTCACCGTACTGGGGGGGAGACTGGACGCGACAGACACGACCCTCACCACCGCGACGGCCTGGGTGGTGGCCGTCTGGGTACGGGGTGCGAGTGAGACTCACTTCACCCGCTGCACGTTCAATCACGTTTCGGCCTGCTTTGACGACACTTCCACCAACTTCATCATCGGGACGGACACCACCCCGTGCGAGTTCCTCGGCGATCATCCCGCCTACTGCCATTTCTGGGGCAGCTCCACCAACACCGTCAGCTACACGTCGTTCGCAGTGGGATTCGTGACCTGTGGCGGCGACCACAGTGTGAACGCGTTCTACCAGTGCGACTTCTCGGGCCGCATTACGGAGAGCGTGCACGTGCTGGGCGGCTCGGAGAACACCTTCACGGAGTGCTCGTCGAAAGGGGTCATCTTCGAGTCGCCCTCCCGCAGCCTCCTCAACGGGTGTACGCTCACCCGTTTCGCCTGGATTGCTCCGGTCGGCGCCACCGAGGTCACGCTGCAGGACCTGGCCCCCGGGTACCAGCTTGCGACGGCCGTGCAATCTGGCAACGACGCCTTTCACGTGGAACTCAACGACACGACGGTGGGCGAGTTCGGGGTGACCCCGAAAGAAGAAGCGACGGTTCACATCAACACCTGCACGCTCTCGGTGCTGGATCCCCAGCACTGGAGTCAGACTACTCTCCAGGACAGCGATGTAGCCTGCCTCTTGCTGAGCACGAATGGCGGCTATGAGGGGCAGCCTATCAATCTGACCATCCAGGACTACCGAGACGACCGCACCCCGATGGGGACGGTAGAGCATCCGCTCGAGATCACCTCCGCCAACACTCCCTTCCGCGTGAGTTTCGTCAACTCGCGCGTCGGCGGCTCGCCCATGGGCGGCTCCGTCTTCCGCCTCGGAGACACCCGCGATCCCGAGAGCCCAGGGTACAACAGGATTGCCAATTCGTACTTCTACATGGTCACTGCTTGGGGCGGCGCGGTGGTCGAGGTTCACGACAGCGTGCTGTGGAACTCAGGCGGCATTGAGGATCTCTCTCCGGGTTCGACGGCCCGCTTCCAGGCCTATGACTGCACGGTGGCCGCGCTCACCCTCCGAGGGACTCCCGCCACGGCGGAGATCTACGGAGGCTCGGTGCAGTACTTTGCCTTTCTGGGCAATATCTACGCGCCCGGCCCGGCGGCCCCCAACCTGGTGTTCGGACGAAGCCTCGATACCGGCCAACTGCCACAACTCGGCCCCGGGGGCGACCCGCGTTGCTTGGTTACCAGTGGCACGGACGGCGCGACGATTTCCGGCGAGGTTACCATTGCTCCTTCGCGCTTCATGGATCGGTGGGATGCAGGTTGCCGAGTCGTCCGCGTTTTCCCCATCCCCGTGCACGACCGCGCCGGACTGCCGGTCTGCGGCGTGCCGGTGCGCATGCTCGACCCACACGGCGTAGTCATCTGGAGCGGCGCGACGGACGGAGATGGCTACGCCTACCCCGAGATCACCTTCGACCAGACGAACTACACCGCCGAGTTCCGGGTGAAGGCCTGGGCCGACGGAGGGGTGGACACTGCTTCCGTGTCCTTCCTCTCCTCCACCCCCATCACGCTTTGTCCGGGGGCGCATCCGCTCTCGATCACCAGCTTCGAGGAGGAGAGCTACCCATGGAGCGCGTTCTCCTCCGGCGCCGGGACGGCCGTCACCTGGTGGCAACTCGGCGGCGCCACCGTCCCCCGCCTGGGGATGCCGGCCCCCGAGGCCCACTCCGGCGACTATGCCATGCTCTGTGACACCGTGGGCCAGGGCCTGGCCGGCCTGCGGCTCGACCTCCCGGTGACCACCACTGCACCCGCGCAGATATCCCTGCGGGCCTGGATGTACCTGCTGGATGGCAGCGGGGACGCGGGCGTCTCCAGCTTCGTCGGCTTCCAGTTGGCCGGCCCGCCGCTCGATCCCGCCACCGGCTGGAACGGGGCCCTCGGCTACGAGGTCAGTTCCGCCACCACCGCCCTGCTGCAGTTGGGCGGTGCCTCGGTGGTCGCGCCCGGGCTGAGTTCCGGGCAATGGCACTTGGTCGAAGTGAGCTATGACCGTACCGGACACCTGTTGCGCCTCCGGCTGGACGGAGAGTTGGCGGCCGAGCAGGCCGTGAACCCCGCCCTCCCGCCTCCTCTCTTCGCCCTACTGGGGGCGTGGAGCCAGAGCGGGAGCGAGCACCAGACCACCCTCTTTGATGACGCGGCGGTGGTGCTCGGCGCGCTCTCCCCCGACTTGCCCGAGCATCCCTACAGCAGCCTGGGCGGCCCGCAGAAGATCGTCGCCGGCGTCCCCAGCTCCTACGTGCTGCGCTACGGCAACGGCTACCCGGTGATCGGGGGCGCGCCGTCACCAGGAGACCAGGGCTCCATCGCCATGACCTTGCGACTCACGCTCCCCGCGGGCATGGAACTGCTCTCCCCCACCCCCGCGCCGGACAGCACCGCGCCGGGAGAGGCGACCTGGAACGTCACCCGCCCCTACCTCGGAGGGGAGAGCTACATTCTCTTCGACGCGCAAGTCCCCACCGGCACGCCGGTGGGCAACCTGGGTAGCCTCGCCGTCTACCGCGACGGCGCCATCACGCCTGATGACGTCCTTCCCCAGTGGGTGCTGGCCCTGAGCGACCGCCGGCCCGACCTGTGGGTGCGCAAGGAAGGCCCGGCCTCGGCCTGCCCGGGGGATACCGTGAACTACGCCATCACCGTGGGCAACAGCGGCTTCCGGCCGGCCACGGGGATTACCGTCACGGATATCGTGCCCCCGGCGTTGGGCGGGGGCGTCCGCATCCTCGCCAACCTCTCCTCACTGGCGCCGGGTCACATCTGGCGCGGCGCGGTCAGCTTGGTGCTCAGCCCGACCACGCCCTCCGGCACGGTGGTGGCCAACCTGGCCCACGTCACCGGACACGAAACTGAGCTGAGCCTGCTCAATAACTCCAGCGAGAGTCGCCTGACCGTGCAGCCCACCCCCGACCCGAACCAGGTGACCGTGGCCTCGGCCCCGCCGCCGGGCAGCCACCGCGTCGGCGCCCGTTCCCTCGGCGGGGTGGAGCTGGGCGACACCCTCCGGTATACCATCGCGTGTCGCAACGAGACGGGGCAGGCGGCCGACGGGGTATACGCGACGATGGCCCTCGACCCGCGGCTGGACGACAACACCCTCTCCCTGCCGACCGGCCTGACCTATGACGCGGCCAGCCGCACCTTGCTGTGGGAGATCGGTCACTTGGCTGCTGGCCAGTCAGCGAGCATCACCTTCTCCGTCCAGGTGCCGCTCACCGCGCGCCGCGCCCGGACGATCACCGCCCAGGCCACCATCTACTTCCCCAGCGTCCCCTTGGAGTGGCCCACCAATGTCACGGTGAGCGTGATCAACGGCTCCTTCCCGGATATTGCCTGGAATCACTGGGCCCTGCTGCCCATCGAGCAGGCTAAGGACTACGGCGTGGTCGGCGGTTATCCGGATGGCAACTACCACCCGACGGTGACCGTGACGCGAGACCAGATGGCGACGTTCATCGCGCGGACCATGGCAGGAGGGGACGCGCGCGTCCCCGACGGACCGAGCGTCGCGACCTTCCCGGATGTGGCCGTCGGGACCTGGGCCTACAAGTATGTGGCCTACGCGGTGGTCCATCACATCGTCGGCGGCTACCCGGACGAATGGTATCACCCCGAGTTCCTCGTGGACCGCGGCCAGA
>Ga0315282_10001740_pt1 | contig 40648 bp, 31 predicted proteins | sample YL17G07_20_MG_FD_203693 | JGI IMG/M metagenome (GOLD analysis project Ga0315282, IMG submission 203693) | Sediment microbial communities from Yellowstone Lake, YNP, Wyoming, USA - YL17G07_20 | ecosystem: Environmental > Aquatic > Freshwater > Lake > Sediment | place: USA: Wyoming | collected...
GGATAAATATGAGGTATAGTTTGGTTATTATGGCTGTGGTGCTGGGCATTTCGGGCGTGGCGTTTGGCTGCAGCGGGGGCTGCGGCACTTGTGCATATTGGAATGGTGAGGAATGCCTCCCGTGGTGCAACCCATCTTATTGCGAAAATTGCGATGGGCAGGGACACTGTATACTGTGCAACGGCAACTTTTACAGCGGCTGTTGCTATGGGCAATGCTATGATATGAGAGTTCAGAAGTGTTGTCTAACTGTCGGATCCGGTTACGTATGCGGCATTAATGACACCTGCTGTAACGGCGTATGCTGCGGTGCGGGCAAGACGTGCTGCAACGGGGTATGCTGCGACCCATTGCAATGCAAGTCCTGCGTGAACGGTGTGTGCAAGGTTTGCGGCGGTGACTCGAACAAAACCTGCTGCAATGGTTCCTGCTGTAATAAGGACTGGACTAAAGAGACTGAACCTGGAACGGCTGAGACTTGTGGTAGTTGTAACAGTAGTACCGGTTATTGCGCCAATATGATCATCAATAGTCAAAGTTATGAGAAGTGTAAAAATGTCGGCGGTGGCGGCGGCGAACATTGTCAATGTAATGAGACAATGCAGGTGGTAGGATATATTTATTTATGCAATGAAAACTGGGATGTTTCCAAGTTGCTCGAGTGCGCTGCGAAGAGTGGTTTCTGCGCAGCGGTTTGTGTCTATACTATGGATCCCGAATTGTGTGTTGATTGTATTATAGAAGCTGGAGCTGATTGCTGCCCGAGCGGTTCATGTGGAGTCTGCGATTTCGTTGAAGAATGCTATCCTTTTGAGGATGCCTTAAATGAGATACAAGATCTAGTTTTTACAGGTTTTGGCTGTTAATAAGTTCCGGAAAATAGAATATTAAGATTTTTGATTTAAAATGATTTGAAAAAAGGAGTTACTATGAACAGGTTGAATATTTTGATTTTAGTGGTTTTCGCCTGTGGCTCTATATGCAGTGCAGAAAAAAACGTGGGTATTCCTACAGAGGAGCAGGTACAGAAATTGGCGGCTGCTGCCTGGAAGAAGTCGATTAAAAGCATAGATGTTACTTTCTACAAAGATTATACGACAGCACCGGTGCCGGTCGAGCAACTTCGCAAGAAAGCAGAGGAATTTGCCGACAGAGAACTAAAGGGTCGTTCACTTGATGAACTTAAGCCTTATGAACTCGAAAGGCGCAATAAAATTATAGAGGCAAACTTTAAAAACTGGGTTGAGAGCCAGAAATTCCCTCAGAAGATAAAGAAGCGGGTGCGGATATCAGGCGATAATCAGCGAGTAGATTTTGTAAAGGTCGGACCAAACAAACCTCTGGGGCTGGATATGCCTTTCGTCCACACATTTGTTAACACAAAAGACGCAAACACTGGAGATTTTGTCAGCTATCACTATGCAGGTGATATGAACACAGTATTTATCGAGAAAACAAAGTGGACTAAAGAAACAGAGACTGTTATCCAATTTGCGGGTGTGCCAATCCTAACCGCGATGGGCTTACAATTCTTTCTTGGTATAGACCAAGGCAGCACTCCAAAGTCGCTAAATTATATTCCCGACCCGAATAAGATGGCGGAGCTTGCCAAAACTGGCCTTGCCACTATAAAACCTATAGGAGGAGCAAAAGGAAATAAAGTAGCAAATAGAATTTGTGTCCGCCCTGACCCAAATGCTCCAGACACAAGGGATATAGTGGAAATGGGCGACCCCAACCATTTTCCTACAACTGTTTTGGTATGTGATAAAAAAGACTACTCTCGTACTTATCGCACGGAATTTCGTATTCCCACAACGAATCAGGTTATACTTCTTAGAGAGTGCAGCGATTTTGATTCACAGGGATTTCCACATAATGTGACTGAAATACAACATGACAAAGATGGCAATTTCAAGGAAAAGTCGGTTTATAGGATTATAAAGGTTGAATTGAATCCTTCGATACCGGCCGATGTGTTTGAATTCCACCCGCCGGAAAGTTATAAAGTAGTGGACCATCGGTCCAAGAAACCTTGAAAATATCAGGCTTATCGGGATATAAGACTCCACCGTTTTTGTGCAAGGGCGACCCTTGCAATCGCTGCTGTGACGGGCAATGCTGCGGTGCGGGCAAGACGTGCTGCAACGGGGTATGCTGCGACCCATTGCAATGCAAGTCCTGCGTGAACGGTGTGTGCAAATCGAACTGCGACCCGAACCTGTGCCAAATCTGCGATGGTCGGGGGCATTGCATATCGCGATGCGACCCGAATAAATGCGAGGCCTGCGACGGGCATGGGCATTGCAAAGTTTGCGGCGGTAATTCTTGCTTAAGCTGTGTGAACGGCCAGTGCGCGGTTTGCGGCGGCAACACTTGCTACACCTGTGTGAATGACAATTGCCTGTTTTGCGGCGGCAAGAACCCCTGTTGTAACAGCTTCACCAATTGCCAGCATTGCGTCAGCGGAAACTGCGAACCATGCCTTCGCAAAGTAAGTAGTTACGCAGAATTGCAGGCGTGTAATAAGGTGTCTGACCCAACTTATACACCTTCGGCAAACGGCTGCACTGGTGTTCCAGATTATCCTCTTTGCGCACCAGAAATAACTTTTACTCCAGCCTGTGATAACCATGATATGTGTTATGGTACATGCAACAGCGACCAAGACTCATGTGATAATGACCTTTTATCAGATTTAACATCAGTCTGTTATCCTATTGAAGACCCTATTTGTCGCGCTGCATGCACAGCGGCAGCTCTCCTCTATTATGCTGGGGTTCAGGATTTGGGTTGGATATGGTATGAAGATGCTCAAGTAGCAGCATGTGCTTGTTGTGATTGTAATTAAGATTGAAGGAGAAAATTATGGAATCGTTAATCACGTCAATAAAATGGGCGTTTTTTATTTTGATAATATTTAGGTGTACCAATCAGGCCTGCGCAGAAGATAGCAACGCAATCCCGCCTATGAAGGTACTTTGGCAAAAAGAAGTTACCCCTGATGCTAATCTAGATTGTTCTCTCGGCCCAGTTGCCTTTGACAAGACCAACAGAAGACTTTTGATAACAGGAACCTCATTTCATCCAAAAGAATATTCTGAGGGTAAGTTCTGGTTACTGGAAACCGACGCGAATAATGGCAATATAGTCAGAAAAACCACTATAAAAAAAGCCACTGAGAGTAAAGCTGCTCTCATGTCGGCATCTTCTCTTATAAAGAGCCTGACGGTATCGGAAAATAACGATATCTCTTTGGTGGGCAAATTCGATGACCCCATCCAGTCAATTATGAAAACAAATCGACAGGGAAATATAAGCAAACCTATTGAATTCATTAATAAGAATAGCCGCGGAAAAGAGAGTGTTTTAATTCTGAATGGAATAAATCTTCTTGGCGACAATTTACTTCTTGTTGGCAGGGATGAAAATGGTAATGGGGTAGCTATAAAAGTTGGCCCTGATGGAATTAAACTTTGGGAAAAAACCTATAAAGTCGGTCAGGGGCGAGCGGATTTATTCTGTGATGGTTCGTTTATAGGAAATACCGGAGATTTCATAATAGTTGGGTGCTCTGCAAATGTGTCAAGTAAACCGCCTGCTTTGGAGCAATCTAATGATTTCATTCTGCGGTGCGATTCGCAAGGTAATATATTAAAAAAAGAGTTCTTTCCCGTAGGAAGTGCATGGCACAATAAATTACCTCAAATGTGCCGACTCAACGATGGTGAATTACTCGTGGCTTATGATAAAGATACAGGTTTTGCTACCTCTGATATCAATATAAGAGCGTATAATTCCGATTTGAACTTACTGTGGGAGAAAAAAGTTCTCAAGTCAAGTGGCATTGTTCTTTTAAAAATAGCACCCATCAAGAAAGACGGTTTTGTTTTGGCTACTAACACAGTTTCTGGTGATTTAGAAGTATACCAGTACAATGGAAAAGGCAACCAGATAGCAGGTGTTACGATCGACAAAAAAGTTTGCCGTATCGCTTTTAGCCCTGGTCTCACATGCGCAGAAAATAATGCTTTCATTGTCGCACAGAGTATTCCTGAAGAAAAAAAAGGCAGAGAACCGAGCAAAATAAAAATTATCGCTTTGGAACTTAAACAGTCAAAAGATTAAGCCGTAATAATTCAGATAAAGCACTCACAAATCAGCGGGGGTTTGTAAGACATTCATGGTCTATCTGTTGGATTGGGCTGTTCATCCGCCACGGAATTATTCGGATATGAGCAAGGCGGGGGCGATGTCGGCGGATGCAGCGGAGGAAAATGTTCGGGCGGTGTACGAGAGTTTCCTGAAGAAGTATCCGGAGAGTACGACGACGGATTATATCGGGATTTGGATGGCGCGGAATGAGGTCGGGGACTGATGATAAGCCACAGAGGTAAGAGTGAGAAATTGTCGATTGCCGATTGTCGAATGTCGATTATATGATTGAGAAGGGGATAAATATGAGGTATAGTTTGGTTATTATGGCTGTGGTGCTGGGCATTTCGGGCGTGGCGTTTGGCTGCAGCGGGGGCTGCGGCACTTGTGCATATTGGAATGGTGAGGAATGCCTCCCGTGGTGTAATCCATCTTATTGCGAAAATTGCGATGGGCAGGGACACTGTATAGTGTGCAACGCCACTCCTTACCAGGAGTGCTGCAGCGGGCAATGCTATGATATAAGAGTTCAGAAGTGTTGTCAGGCTGTCGGATATGGATACGTATGCAACAATAATGACACCTGCTGTAACGGGCAATGCTGCAACCCCTTGCAATGCAAAAGCTGCGTGAACGGCGTGTGCAAATCGAACTGCGACCCAAACCTGTGCCAAGTCTGCGATGGGCAGGGCCACTGTATAGTGTGCAACGGCAACATGAGCAAGTGTTGTATGAATGGGCAATGCAAAAACCGTTGCGGTTCTTCCTGCTGTGGTGACGATCAATATTGTTGTGGAGAGCAGGCATGCTGTGCAGCGGACGAGGTATGTTGCTACTATTTGGACACCTTGGAACATTATTGTAGTCCACCTTGCAGAGATGAGGTTATAGACACGACAAGCTGCAGTGAAAACAATGAAGACGATTATAAATGTACCGGCTGTCAACAAATAACTGCACCAACTTGCGGCACATACAGGGATTATACAGGACTGCAGATAAAAGCGTGTTATGACGGCTGTCCACAGTTTGACTGGAGTACTTCATATGATGACTGTTACCGGGAAAAAAGATGTTTCCCCATGCTTCATTCTAACAGTGTATGTGTCGAATGTGAAGGAGAGGAATTTTGTGCCGGCATATTGGACATAGGCCCACCCGGTGGTGATTGTGAGACTATAGGTGAATGTATAGTGCAAATCGTTTGCGATATTATTAAAACCTGTTTCCAGTGCGAACGAGGGAGTCAAGTAGTTTCGTTCCTTGGCAGAGAAACCTGTAATTGTCAATAATAATCTATTCATTAAGAAAGGAAAAGAGATATGAATTCTTATAAAAGATACCGAATAAAAACAATTCTTGTTTGCGTTTTATTATGGTTTTTGATTTCAGGATTTGCCTATCAGGCATTAGGGGCTGAAGAACCTAATCAAATCGTAAGAATTATTACAGAAGAGGGAATGCCGATAGTGCTCGAGTTGATAGCCAATAACATTCGTGAGAATTATGAGCGAATCAAAACCTGGTCGGGAGAAATTGACAAAAGAACAACTTGGGTGCATACCGGCTCCTTGGCTGAAGATATTTTTAAAAATGCCACAGATGCCAAAGGAGAGACACCTGAAGCTATTTTGCAAAAGGTGGAGGACAGAATTACTTTTGCAGTCGATGCGAAGAAAAACTTTGTTTACGTTGATACTTCGCAAGAGAACCCTCGTAAGTACTTTAACTATAAAACCGGAAACGACCTGGGTAACAGTAGGTCCAGGCCGGATTATTCGACTATAATTGCCAAGCCAGATTTTCTTCTCAAATCTGAGGCATACAGTTTTGAAAAAAGGACCGACCGTTTACTCCACAAGAAGGCGGAGAAAAAACCATCAGAACGAGAGCAACAAACAGGGTGGTATAAGTATAAGGATGTTTCTGACCCTAGAAGAGTATTTTTCCCCGGTGCCGAATTTACATGGGACAATCTTGACTGGTTAATCAAACGACTCAACAGAACCAAAAAAATAGAATTCGATGGCTACAGCTTCAAGATAGAAGAACGCCAAAAAGGTGATGTTATAGAATATAAAATTATAAAACCAAGCGTTGTAAATTTGGAAAGAAGCAAGCCGGAGCACTATGCAATATTAACCGAAGTATTCTCCAGTCAATGTGGCTTTAATATGATATACTTTGAAGCCGCTACCGGAAGCGGTATGGTATTTCAAAAATATACGTGGGAATATGAATTTACCAATGGTGTTTATTTGCCCAAAAGGGTGATAGTAGAGCTTTATGACTCAAAAGGAAAGTTGACCGATGAATATGACTCCACTTACGAGAATAATAAAGTCAATCAAAAAATACCACCGGGAATTTTTGAATATACAAATTTAAAGCTCATGGAAGGGGATGTCTTTGTAGATGAAATATTGAAGAAGCAATATCGTTACAAAGAAGCCACCAAAACTCTTGAGCCGATCGATAAAAAATAGGTATAGAGGATTACATTTTGTGAGAGGCTGGATTGAATTGATTTGACCCTTGCCTGTCATAAAAACTAATCTTTTTATTGTGTTTATTCGCACGGGGGTAAAGGTGCGTCTCAAATCGGCAGAATTTCCCGGATATGAGCAAGGCAGGTCTTATGTCGGCTGATGCAGCGGAGGAAAATGTTCGGGCGGTGTATGAGGATTTTCTGAAGAAATATCCGGAGAGTACGACGACGGATTATATCAAGGTGTGGTTAGAGAGGCGCAAGGCGGAGGATTAGAGTAAAGCCACAGAGAACACCCTTCTTCGCCCCGATATACGGCATCGGGACTACGCAGGGCAGGCAGAGGTCACAGAGATATAAAAATAGGGACACGGATTTACACGGATTCCGCCAGACGGAGCGGCGGACAAGTAACACTGATTTAAGAGGGATAAGGGATGTGGAATATGATTGAGAAGGGGATAAATATGAGGTATAGTTTGGTGGTTATGGCTGTGGTGCTGGGCATTTCGGGCGTGGCGTTTGGCTGCAGTGGGGGCTGCGGCACTTGTGCGTATTGGAACGGTGAGGAATGCCTCCCGTGGTGTTTTGCATCCGGTTGCGAAAATTGCGATGGGTAGGGACTATGACCCAAATACAGGGCTGTACGACTACAGAGCGAGGTACTATAAACCAGCGATTGGGAGATTTTTGCAGACAGACCCGATTGGCTACGCCGATTCGATGAACTTATACAGTTATGTCAGCAATAATCCAATCAATTGGGTTGATCCCTTGGGATTGCTTATTGGTATCATACCGATTATTGAAGAACCAATAATAATACGACCAATGCCACCACTACTTCCACTACCAAGACCATCGCCACCACCACCAGTTCCTTATCCATTCCCAATTCCAGATGTGCATCACCACCTACCAGACAGACCTACCAGATCCTCATTCCCGATGCTACGCATGATGCCACAGGAGCCCAAATTTTACGCTAATAGTGCTTTTGAGCCGAATCCATGAAAAAAGGTTCGGCTCTTCCTTAGTAATAAAATTTTTTATTATCGGTTGAACTTTCTTTAGATGCAATTCTTGATTTTGGGTCAAAAAGTTGGGCTATTTCATAATAGGGGTTTGCTTCGGGGGACATTGCCTTTTTTATTTTCAACTTCAGTGATATAATAGGCACATATTGCTTTGCGATGGGAGGTTTCCAATTTATCAATTACTTCCTTAAGCAAAGCCAAGCCTTGCTCAATATTTCCTTTTTCCACCAGTACCAATCCTCGTGTCCATTTAAATTCTGTTTGCCACGGCATATTTTCGCAGACTATTTTGGAGAAGGCATCAGCCTCTTCCAACAGTTCTTTCCTTCCAATCATAATATCGGCAGTAGCGATGTCATTTAAAAGACGAATGTTCTCTACAGGTTTCAGGTCTGAACTTTTCCGCAGCTGCACAAACAGATTTCTGGCTTCCACATATTTACCGAGTGCCAACAATGCTCCCCCCATCTCGTTTTGAATTGCTACACTGTTAGGAAAGCAAGCCAACCCCTTTTCATAACTCTGCCTTGCGTCTTCAGTGCGACCTCTCATACTATAGTTATAACCTTCCCACAAATAATACGCCTCAATTTCCTTGTTAATTTTTAACCTGGACATAAAAGGTACCGTCAGAAGTGCTAAGCCGTCGGAAGACATACTTGTGCCGGCGATATTGACTTTTCTGGGCAGAAGGCCAAACAATAATACGAAAATATTTGCTGCCAAGAACATTCTGACCACAGCCAAAAGCCACGGCGAAGAAATGTGGAAAAGCACAATCAGTGCAGCAACTCCCAGCAAGCAATTTGCCAGCGGCCCGCCCGATGATATTAAGAAACTTCTGGTTCGATAAAAATTTCTGCTGCTTATGCCGGGAATGACAAATCCGCAAATCGGGACCGCACAGAATTTCCATTCAATTCCCAAAAAATCGCGTTTGCACAATGTCCTGCCTAAACCGATGGTCACTTGAAATATTTTGGCTCTTGTTACAAAAGCGGCGAAAACATGACCAAGTTCATGAGGCACCGCGACCAGAGTAGTAAAACACCAAAAAAGGCCTATCTGAAATATTAGCCATGCAAGTTCGTTTTGGGGACTTGCCATTACCCATACGAGTCCGCCGACTAACGCGATGATACAAGCCGTCAAATAAGATTTCCCATGTTGAGTTGAACTTTTCTCCCAGCACGCAGGGCAGTAGAATATTTTGTCAGAATAATATGACTTGCGAACCGGTAGAAAGGCTTCTTCTATTTCAGACTCTATACCGCATATTGCACATTTATGAGACATACACTAATCTTTTCTCTTCTTGCAGTATTGTGAAAGTATCGCCTTTAGTATCATACAGTTTTTCTCTTTTTGCGCAAGCAGATTTGTCGGGGTCCTACTTGTTTATTATATCTTCTTTTTTGCTACCATCCAAACAGAAGATTTCAACGCATTCCGTAGCGCGTAGTGTCCAAAAACTCATGTTTGCAGAAAAATGGCTTTTTGAAAAGTAAACGACAAGGTAGGCAACAGAAAGACGATGAAGGTCGATAATAACAGCAACAATACGCACAGGTATACTTATGACGGGATATACAGGATAACGAGGGCGGGCCAAGCTGTTGGCCGTGCCAATATTGGAATGGTAATGAATGTGTTTGGGTACAATGCCCGCCTTGCGAAGGATGTAGTATCTATGAGGGCTACTGCCGCATATTGTGTCCTCCATCGCTATGCTACAGTTGTGTAAACAGCGAATGCCAGTATTGCGGCTGTTCCAGCGGAAACATCCACAGCAGTATTCACTACCGCTGTATCAGCAACACCAGGATAACTGCAATCCTGTAAGGGATTAAGAAAAGCCTCTTAAAAATCCTCCTATAATCTTCGGGACTATTATCAGGATGAGACGTGATTGACAGGCGGTTTGTTTGACGGTAATCTACCGGCAGGTTGAGCAGTATATGTCAAGGAGAATAACGAGAATGATGAAGAAAAAGGCGTTATCGGCAGTTTTGCTTATTAGTGCGGCTTTTTTTATACAGGGTTGTGCGGGCACTAAGGCAGAGAAAAACGGGGAAGCAGCGAGGTATGTTGAAGGCAGGCTGGAAGCAGTTGAGCCGGAAGACCTGCAAACTGTTTATGTGGCGGCAGAAATGGCGGCAGTAGATTTTGAGCTGAAGATAATCAAAGGTTCGGAGGACGCAAATTCTGCGGTCATAGAGATGCGTGATACGGAGAACAAAAAGGTCATAATAAATCTTCAGACAGTTGAGGAAAAGGCCACAAAGGTTTCCATACAGGTTATTTCCTCCGACAAAGAGAGGAAGTCCAGGTTTATTTATCAGAAGATACGCGAATACCTCCGAAAAAAGTAGAGGCGGAGACCGCTGCCTGGTTTTGTGTTTAATATGAGCGATGTCAGCAGTAAGTTTGGATGAAAATTAACTTCAAATCTCCTTTTCTCATATCGGTTATTGTTCTGCTGGCGCTGACGGCTGCCATTTTTGGCGGCGTGCTTTTTACTTCAAAAGCTGTTGTTCTTTCGAGCGAAGGGACGGACATTTTTGCACAGTTTATTCACTGGCGCCAGTTCGGGTTCAGCCAGTTGCGTGAGGGAAACCTCGCATTATGGAACCCATACGTATTTTCGGGGATGCCGTATCTGGGAGAGTTTCAGTCGGCCCTGCTGTACCCGTTAAACCTTGTTTTTGTATTTCTGCCGGTGCACAGGGCGATTAATGTCAGCATTGCGATTCATATTTTTCTGGCGGGCGTTTTTATGTACCTGTGGGTCAGTCATCGCGGGCTGCATCCGCCGGCCTGTTTGCTTTCGTCGGTTCTGTTTATGTTTTGCGGTGCGCATTTTCTGCACATTTACGCCGGCCATCTTCCCAATCTGTGCGCAATAGTGTGGGTGCCGCTTATATTTTTGGCGATAGACGGGTTATTCGAGAGCGGCGGCCTGGGGTGGTGTCTTTTCGGTATATTTGCGGTCCTGATGCAGATACTTGCGGGACATCCTCAGTATGTTTTTTATACCGCCGTTGCGGCTGCGGTTTACAGCGGTCTTTGCCTGATAAAAGCGAAGCGGCGTTTGAGGATTATTTTGGGACTGGCGGGTATGTATGCCGGTGCGTTTCTTCTGGGAGCGGTGCAGATTTTGACGGGGATGGATGCGGCGTCGGAAAGCATTCGCAAAGGCGGTATACCGTTCGAGTTTGCCTCGATGTTTTCCTGGCCGCCGGAGAATTTTATTACGCTTTTGACCCCGAACTTTTTCGGCGACAACGTCTCTTTTACATACTGGGGACGCTGTTACCTCTGGGAGATGTCGTTATTTTTGAGTGTTACGGGGCTGGTTCTGGCGATTTACGGCTGCATTTACGGCGGTAAAAATGTGCGGCGGTTTTCGCTCGCAATGACGGCGACGCTTGTGCTGCTGGCGTTGGGCAGTCGCACGCCTCTGTTTCGTTTGCTCTACGATTTTGTGCCGGGGTTCAACTTGTTTCGCGGGAATTCTAAATTTACCCTGCCGGCATCGCTGTTTATCATAATGCTGGCAGGAATTGGTTTGGACCAGATTCTTCGTAATCGCACCGTTCCGAAGGCATTGGTTATAGCAACGCTGGCTGTCGGGGCGGTTTTCATAGCGATGGGGTTATATCTTCAAAGCTCGGCGGCTGCTAATTCCGCCGATGGGTTCTGGAGACATCTTCTGCAAACGGTATCTGTTTCGGGCGAGACGTATCTTCCGAGAGAACATTACGAAGACCCTGCGTTTATTCGGCAGACGGAAATTTTCGCAGGCAGGGGTATGCTTATCACGGGCGGAGTTTGTTTGCTGGCCGGTTTGCTGTTCGGGGTATGCAGGTTCACCCGCCGGGCGTGCTATGCTATCGCACTTTTGGCGATTATAGAAATGCTTGTCTTTGCAAGAGGCAATCTTGTCTACTTTGATTCAGCATCGACGGTGCCTGCGGCGTTAAGAGAATTTGCTGCCAAATACAGCGGCGATTATCGCCTTTTGGAATTTGCTAATCCCAATAGCGTGATGTCGCTCGGCGTCCAGAACATCTGGGGATATGACCCAGGCGTTTCGAAGCGGTATGCGGAGTTTATGACTTTTACGCAGGGGGCGAACCCGGATTACGCCAGCCAATACGTTATTTTTCACCGGTTTGTTGGTTTATACCGTATGCTGCGGTGTCGCTATTTTATGACCGGTAAGGAAGAAAATTTGAAGGTCACGGATACGGGAATTTCGATGCCGCGGCTGGTTTTGATGCAGGACTGGAAAGTTCTGCCGAATCGTAATGACATTTTCAGGATTATGGCAAAGGCCGACTTTGACCCAAATAAAACCGTGATATTGGAGAAGCAGCCTGACCCCCTGCCGGAAAAAGCGGCTCAGCAGCAGGGAACGGTTCGCCTCGTTGACTCATCGACCGACAGTCTGACGATTGAGGCGGAGCTGCAATCGCCTGCGGTTCTGCTTGTTACCGATGCTTACAGCAGCGAATGGCGTGCGAGGGCCTTGCCGGGAAGCTCGCAGCAGAAGTATGAGGTTATGCCTGCCGATTATATTTTGCGGGCAGTGCCTCTTTCAAAGGGACATCACCTGTTTCGTATGGAGTATATGCCTTCAGGATTTCGGACAGGGAAATGGGTGTCGCTAATATCGGTGATTATTTACGGTGGTTTGCTGGCTTGGCATTTTTTCAGGCGGGGAGCGTATGGAAAATAATATTTCCAGCCTGTCAGGAAAAACAGCACCTATTAAAAGAGCCGGCAGAAGCAGCGGATTTGTTTTTGTTGAAGGTTCTTACTTCAAATCTCCTTTTCTCATATCGGTAATTGTTCTCCTGGCGCTGACGGCCGTCATTTTTGGCGGCGTTCTTTTCACCTCGCAGGATATTGTTCTTTCAAGCAGAGGGACGGACATTTCCTCGCAGTTTATTCACTGGCGCCAGTTCGGGTTTAGCCAGTTACGAGAGGGGAACCTTGCGTTATGGAACCCATACATATACTCAGGAATGCCGTACATGGGAGAATTTCAGTCGGCGTTGTTGTACCCATTAAATGTTATTTATATATTGCTTCCGGTGCATAGGGCGATTAATGTGAGCATTGCGATTCATATTTTTCTGGCAGGCGTTTTTATGTACCTATGGGTCAGTCATCGCGGGCTGCATCCGCCGGCCTGTTTGCTTTCGTCGGTTCTGTTTATGTTCTGCGGTGCACATTTCCTGCACATTTACGCCGGGCATATTCCCAATCTTTGCGCAATAGTGTGGGTGCCGCTGATATTTTTGGCGATAGACGGTCTGTTCGACAGCGGCGGATTAGGGTGGTGTCTTCTCGGCATATTTGCGGTACTGATGCAGATACTTGCGGGACATCCTCAGTATGTTTTTTATACCGCCGTTGCGGCTGCGGTTTACAGCGGGCTTTGCCTGATAAAAGCGAAGCGGCGTTTGAGGATTATTTTAGGATTGGCGGGTATGTATGCCGGTGCGTTTCTTCTGGGGGCGGTGCAGATTCTGACGGGGATGGATGCGGCATCGGAGAGCGTCCGGAAGGGAGGGGTAACGTTTGAGTTTGCTTCGATGTTTTCCTGGCCGCCGGAGAATTTTATTACACTTTTGACCCCCGGCTTTTTCGGTGATAATGTTTCTTTTCCGTATTGGGGACGTTATTATCTTTGGGAGATGTCGTTATTTTTGAGCGTTACGGGCCTGATTCTGGCGATATATGGCTGCATTTACGGCGGTAAAAACGTCCGGCGGTTTTCACTGGCGATGACGGCGGCGCTCCTACTGTTAGCTTTGGGGGCTCGCACGCCCCTGTTTCGTCTGCTCTACGATTTTGTGCCGGGGTTCAACCTGTTTCGCGGGAACTCGAAATTTATCCTGCCGATGTCGCTGTTTATCATAATGCTGGCGGGAATCGGATTGGACCAGATTCTTCGCAGTCGCAGCGTTCCTAAGGCGGTGATTATAACAACGCTTATTGCCGGAGCGATTTTCGTAGTGCTGGGGTTATACTTTCGAAGTGAGGCTGCTGTAAATCCAACCGATGGGTTCTGGAAACATCTTCTGCAAACAGTGTCTGCTTCAGGCGAGACAGCTATCTCGAAAGAGCGTTATAAAGACCCCGCATTTATCCGGCAGGCGGGGACATTTGCAGCCAGGGGTGTGCTTGTTACGGGGGTGGTGTGTCTGCTGGCAGGAGCCCTTTTTGTATCGCTTAGATTTTCGACACGCGTTTGTTACATCATCGTATTAATAGCTGTTTCGGAGGCTTTTGTTTTCGCAAAAGGTTCTCTTGCAAGTTTTGTTTTACCGGACAGTTCCGAGTTGAAGGAGTTCTCAAAGGAGCATCCCGGCGATTACAGGGTTTTATACCTTTATAATCCTGACAGTATGATGTCGTTTGGCATTCAAGGTATCTGGGGATACGACCCAGGTATTCTAAAGCGGTATGCGGAGTTTATGGCATTTACACAAGACTCTCACAAACAATATATTGATTTTAATAAGTTTAACAATTTATACCGCATATTGCGGTGCCGGTATGTTTTGTTCTGGAAAGATAAGCATTTGAAGATTATGGATACGGGAATTTCGATGCCGCGGCTGGTTTTAATAGGGGACTGCAAGGTAGTTCCGAATCGAGACGATATTTTCGAGGCTATGCAAAAAGCGGATTTCGACCCGAATAAAACAGTTATATTAGAGAGTTCCCCTAACCCTGAGCCGGAGAAAATGACTCAGCAGGGAACGGTTCGCCTGGTTGACTCATCGACCGATAGTTTGACGATTGAAGCGGAGCTGCAATCGCCTGCGGTTCTGCTTGTTACCGATGCTTACAGCAGGGGATGGCGTGCGAAGGCTTTGCCGGGAAGCTCGCAGCAGAAGTATGAAGTTATGCCTGCCGATTATATTTTGCGGGCGGTGCCTCTTTCAAAGGGACATCACCTGTTTCGTATGGAGTATATGCCTTCGGGATTTAGAACAGGGAAATGGGTGTCGCTAATATCGGTGATTATTTACGGTGGCTTGCTGGTTTGGCATTTTTTCAGACGGGGAGCGTATGGAAAATAATATTTTCAGCCTGTCAGGAAAAACGGCGCTGGTTACGGGTGGCAGCAGGGGCATCGGGCTGGCAATAGCAAAGGTGCTGGCACAGAATAAGGCCAATGTTGCGATACTGGCACGGAACGAAAATCAATTAAAGAAAGCTAAAGAACAAATCAGAAAGTGCGGCGGGAAAAAGGTCAGGACGTTCTGCTTTGACCTGGAAAATACAGGCGGAATCGAGGATGCGTTCGAAGACGTGGTTAGGCAGACGGGCGGGGTGGATATACTTGTCAACTGTGCGGGGACAACGGCGAGGGCAAAGGCGGAAGAAATCAAATTCGAGGACTGGGACAGGGTCATTAAGGTAAACCTGACGGCGGTGCTGGCGGTCTCGCAGGCGTTTTGCAGACATCGCCAAAGCGTGGGCGCAGGCGGCAGGATAATCAATATAGGGTCGCTGATGTGCTACGGCGCCAGGCCCGGCACGGCTGCATACGCAAGCAGCAAAGGCGGGCTTCTTATGCTGACAAAATCGCTGGCGGTCGAGTGGGCGAAATATAATATTAACGTAAACGCCGTCGGGCCGGGTTATATCGCAACGGAGCTTACGGCGCCGCTGCAGAACGATGAGAATTTTAACCGGTGGGTGCTTTCGAAGACGCCGCTGGGCAGATGGGGACAGCCGGGCGATGTGGCCGGTGCGGTGGTTTTTCTTGCATCGGCGGCAAGCGATTTTATAACAGGGCAGATAATATATATCGACGGCGGGTGGACGGCGGCGCTGTAGGCGGCAGCAAACTAAGGCAAAGGGATAAAAATGGGTAAAATAGCGGTGGATGTCGTATTATTACCGGACGAGAAAATGACGGCACTGGCAATCGAATCGAACAGGGAGCTGGTCGAGAAATTCGGCTCTGAAATAGTCCTCAACAAGAAAAACTGCCTGCCGCACATTTCGCTGGCGATGGGGGTCATAGATGAAAAGCAAACTGATAATATCAAAACCGTTCTGGAAAAAATTGCGAAGGAAAATCCACCGGGGCAGATGAATGTCATCGGTATTGCGGTAACGGTAAATTTCCGCGGCGAAGAGGTGTCGTCATTTCTGATTGAAAAGACCAGAGAGCTTCAAACGCTCCATCGGGAAATTATGGATGGACTTTCGCCGTATCTTGGCAGCGATGCGACTGCCGATATGACAGCCGACAAAGAGGTTGCGGAATCGACGCTTGCCTGGATAAAAAATTACCGGGCGAAATCGAGTTTTGAGAATTTCTGGCCGCACATAACTATCGGCTATGGCCGGACAGGGAAAGCGGGTTTTCCGATAAAGTTCAGCGCTTCAAAGCTTGCAATGTGTCACCTGGGCAATCACTGCACGTGCAGAAGAGTTCTTTTTTTTGCGGAAGTATAATCTGTGTGGCGAGTTACGGCCGGCATATCAATAAAACAGGTTGACCGTCAGGACGAAGGATTTTGTGGATGACACGCAGGGAGGGATTTTCGAGGCTGACCTCTTCAGGCCGAAGGATAAACAGCACACGGTCGGGACGGTATCGTTCAGCCGGTTTTTTGAAAATATTTTCATACATAAAGTGCATTTTGCCATAGCGGGTGTAGTAGTCCCATTCGCCCTGGGTCGTAAATTCGCGAGGCTCGCTGAACCAGCGATTGGGGTCATAGCCCAAGGCCACAAGGGTGATTATGTGGGGCATATTGAGAGATTTGGCGGTGCAGAAAACGGCGTCGAAATCATCGAAACGAGGCTTGAGCCAGTCGCAGGCCTCTATCAGGTCGACGCTGAAATAATTGTAGACCAGCGGCTGGCGGGAGAATTTGCTGTAAAAGTTATAAAGGTATGGGCCGTTAATGCCAACAACCGCAAGGGAAAAAGTCGCTGCGGCCAAAACCGCGAAACGTCTGTTTTTGTTTCGTAGCCAGAAAAAGACGTCGACAGCACCAACAGAGGCAAGAAGAATCAGGCCGCATAACCCCGGCGCACTTCGGATGATGCTGAACTGGGGTCCCCAGGCCAGACAATCGCCTGCCGGATATGCAAGCACAAATGCCAGGATGACCCTCGCAGAAGAGGATGATTTGAATTTTAATATAAGCGAAATCAGTCCTGCGAGCATAAGCGGCAGCATATACCAGTGGAATTGGCCGATACCCGGCGGAGAAAGTGTTTCGTGCGTGTCACCCTCTATAAACAGAAAGTAGAAGCCGAAATGGCGAATATAGCGGATAACGATGTTCTTAATCGAGGCGGCAAATGACGCAGAGCCGAGGCGGTTCGGCAAATATAAAAAATGGCGTGAGATACCTTCGGGATGAAAGATATGCTGCCAAATCAGCGGGCCGAAAAAGGCAGAAAAGGCGATGATAAAAACTAACACAGCGAAGACGCCTTGGCGAGATTTTAGAATCTGCCGCCAGCGAGGCAGGGTAAACAATACGACTAAAAAGATAAAAACCGGCACAAACACCCTGACTGCAAAGTAACCATAGCAGGCAACCCCGGTCAGTGCACCTGCGATAGCAGCGGCGAGAGGTCTTGGTGATGCGATTTTATTGTCGCCAAGAGGCATATCGGCAAATAGCAACAAGGCAAGGGGCGCCAGGCTCAACAGAGGGGTGAGGGATGCCTCGTGTCCCCAGCGGCAGTGCTGAAGGTGCCAGGGGTCGATTGCCAGCAGAGCGGCGGCCACCAGGCCGGTTGCGGTGTTGAACAGCCTTTTGCCGACGAAGTAAATCAGCCAGACGGTAAAGATGCCGCCGAGCGCACCGGGCAGGCGGGTGGTGTATGCGTTCAGGCCGCCGATGGCCTGAAAGGGCATCAGCAGGTAGATATAAAGCGTGGAGCTGTTGCCGCCGGTATTTCTTGCGTAAAAAACAGGCCAGGAGACGCCGGCAAAGTCTTTGCCGGTCTTGAGCAGGCAGTATGCGGACCAGGCATTTGCAGCCTCATCTCTGTGAAGGCCCGGCGGGAGTAATTTGCATAGCCCGACCAGCCGCAAAAACGCCGCCAGGGATATAATAAGCAGCAGGATTATTACCGTGCGATACGGAAATGAGGTATACTGTTCGTTTTCCACGAGCGGAAGATTATCCTGGTCAGCCATAAAGATAAAATTTATTTTCGAATCACATCGCAGTCAAGAGAAAATAACGCAGATGTTTTGCAGGACTTTTTTACAGCCTGCAAAGCCAGAGGGTTTCCTCGCCGTCAAAGCGGTAAATTTTGCGGATAATCTGCTTGTCGGGGGCCGGCAGATTTAGTTCGCCGGGACGGATAATAAATAGGACACGGTCCTGGCGGTATTGTTCAGCAGGCTGTTTGAAAAGGCCCTTGTACATAAAATACATCTTTCCGTAGCGTGTGCAGTAGTCCCATTCGCCCTCGGTTGTAAATTCGCGGGGTTCGCTGAACCATTTTCTGGGGTCATAGCCAAGCACCACAGTAGAGATGACGTAGGGCATATTGAGGCCGTCAGTGGTGCAGAAAACCGCATCGAAATCATCGAAACGAGGCTTGAGCCATTCGCAGGCCTCTACGAAATCGGTGTGAAAGAGATGGTAGACATCCGGCCTGCGGTTGTATTCGCCGAAGAAATTGCTGAGATACCAGGCGTTAAAGGCGAAGACCGCAGCGGCAAAAATCGTTGTTGTAGTAATGGCCGCATTGCGGTTTTTTGACCATAACCATCGAAAGGCGTCAACAGCGCCGACTGCGGAAAGCAAAAGCAGGCCGCACAGGCCGGGCGCGCTGCGGAGAATGCTCAGGCCGGTGCCCCAAATCAGGCAGTCGCCGGCAGGATACGCTAAAACAAAGGCAAGAATGACCCTGGCGGAAGGTGATGATTTGAATTTCAAAACAAGCGAAATCAGACCTGCGAGCATCAGCGGCAGCATATACCAGTAGAATTGGCCGATGCCGGGCGGAGAGAGAACAGGGTGTGTGTCGCCTTCTATGAACAGAAAATAAAGGCCGAAATGCTGGATATAGCGAAGGGCGATATTTTTGACGGCCGCTAAAAGGGGAACGTTGTTAATTCGGTCGGGTGAAAACGCAAAGTGGCGTGCGACACCTTCGGGATGAAAGATATGCTGCCAAATCAGCGGGCCGTAAAAAGCGGCAAAAGCAATAAAGAAAGCGGCAACCGCCAGCAGGCCTTTTTTGGTTTTAAGGTTCTGCCGCCAGCGGGGCAGCGTGAATAATACGACTAAAAAGAGAAAGGCCGGCACAAACAGCCGGACGGCGTAATAGCCGTAACAAACAACCCCGGCAAGAGCGCCGGCGACGGCGGCGATTACGGGTCGAGGCGAGACAGTTTTGTTGTCGCTGATGGGCATATTGGCCCAGAGCATCAGCGCAAGCGGCACCAAGCTGAGGAAAGGGGTTACAGAGGCATCGTGTCCCCAGCGGCTGTGCTGGATGTCCCAGGGGTCAATGGCCAAAAGAGCGGCGGCGGCAATCGCCGTGGGGCGGTTAAACAAGCGTCTGGCGCAAAAATAAATCAGCCAGGTGTTGAAGACGGCGGCAAGGGCGGCAGGCAGACGAGTGGTGTAGACGTTCAGACCTGCCAGTGCCTGAAGGGGGAGCATCATATACACATATAGCGGCGAGCTGTTGCCGCCGACATTCCTGACGTAGAAAATCGGCCAGGAAACGCCAGCATAATCTTTGCCGGTCTTGAGTATGCAGTATGCAGACCAGGCATTGGCGGCCTCATCCTGATTTAGGCCGGGCGGCGAGATTCGGCCCAATTTATATAGTCGCAGAAATGCGGCCAGCAGCAGGATAAGCAGCAGGATTACCCCTGTGCGGCGAAAAAGCGGGGCTGATTGGTTGTTTTCCTCAGATAAAAGATTTTCCTGACAGGCCATAAAGGGAAAATTTATGTGCAAATTTCATCGCAGTCAAGAAAAAATAAGTGCAGGGGGCAGCAGTAAAGGCAAAGAGGATTGGTTTTTTAGAGCTGGCAAATCAACAGGGCGACCTGATGGTCGGGACGAACAATCTCGTGAATAATTTTGAGTGAGGGGTTTTCGAGAGGAGTTTCGCCCGGGCGGATAATAAAGAGAACCCGTCCTGCGAGGTATTTTTCCGCAGGGGGTTTGAAAAGTTTTTTGTACATAAAATACAGCTTGCCGTAGCGGGTATAGATGTCCCATTCTCCCTCTGTGGAGAACTCGCGGGGTTCGGCAAACCATTTTTTGGGGTCGTAGTCAAGTGCTACGGCAGTGATTACGTAGGGCATATTGAAATACTCTGTGGTGAAAAAAACGGCGTCGAAATCATCGAGGCGGGGTTTGAGCCATTTGCAGGCCTCTATGAGGTCGGTATGATAGAGGTGGTAAGTTACCTCCTGGCGGTTGAATTTGCCGTAGAAGCGATGAAGGTATCGTATGTTCATAATCAGAACCACACTGATGAAGATTGCGGCTGTGAGGATTGCTGAATTGCGGTTTTTTGTCCACAGCCATTGAAAAACGCCGGCTGCGCCGACTGATGCGAGGAGAACCAGGCTGCATAATCCCGGTGCGCTTCGGAGGCAACTCAAGGACGAGAACCAGCCGAGACTGTCGCCGATTGGGTAGGTGATAATAAAGGCAAAAATAACCCTGGCGGATGGGGAGGTTTTGAATTTTACAAGTAGGATTATCAGGCCTGCGAGCATCAGCGGCAGCATATACCAATAAAACTGACCCATACCGGGCGGCGAGGTGATTGGAGAACTCTCGCCTCTTATAAACAAAAAATCGAGGCCAAAATGATAGATATAGCGGGCATATATAATCTTGATTGCGATTTTAAATGGGACGGAGCCTACCCAGTAAGGCTGAAAGGAGGCGTGGCGACCGATGCCTTCAGGATAAAAGATGTGCAGATAAAGCAACTGGCCGAAAGTGGCAGCAAAACCGAGAAAGAAAGCCGTAACGGCAAGAACGCCCTTTTTGGTTTTTATGGTGCGCCACCAGTCCGGCAGCGTGAACAATACCATAGTGAAAATGAATGCCGGCACAAACAGGCGAACCGACATATAACCGAAGCAGCCAATGCCGGACAAAGCGCCTGCAACGGCGGCAACAAAAGGTCGAGGTGAAGCGGTTTTGTTATCACTCACAGGCAGACCGGCCCAGAGCATCAGCGCAAGCGGCGCAAGACCCAGCAGCGGTGCGTGAGCAACCTCGTGTCCCCATCGGCTTTGCTGAAGATGCCAGGGGTCAATGGCCAGCAAAGCGGCGGCCGCCAGGCCGACTTGGGTATTGAATAAACGTTTGCCCACAAAGTAAATCAGCCAGACGTTAAAGATGCCGCCGAGCGCACCGGGCAGGCGGGTGGTATATGCGTTCATTCCGCCGATGGCCTGAAAGGGCAGCAGCATATAAACATAAAGCGGAGGGCTGTTGCCGCCGAGATTTCGGACGTAATAAATCGGCCAGGGGTTGCCGAAATAATCTTTTCCGGTTTTGAGCAGGCAGTAAGCAGACCAGGCATTGGCGGCCTCATCCTGATTCAGGCCGGGCGGCGAGATTTGGCCTAACTTGACCAATCGCAGAAACGCCGCCAAAATCAGGATAAGCAGAAGGATTACCCAGGTGCGGCGCAAAAGTGGGGTTGATTGATTGTTTTCCTCAGATAAAAGATTTTCCTGACAAGCCATAGGAGGCAAATTTATGTCCAAATTCAATTGCCGTCAAGAGAAAATGGGTGCGATGGTACGGCGAGTCAAATCTGGCATATCAGCAAAGCTGTTTTGCCGTCAGGACTGACAATCTCGTGGATAATTTTGGGAGAGATATTTTGGAGGAGTTCATCGTCCGGCCTGACGATAAACAGGGTCCTGCCCGGATGCAATGTTATGTCGGGAGAGGGTTTGGGGATGTTGTTATACATAAAATAAAACTTGCCGTAACGCGTATAGAGGTCCCATTCTTCGAGTGTGGTGAATTCGCGAGGTTCACTGAACCATTTTTGGGGGTCGTAGCCGAGCGCTACAGCGGTAATTACATAAGGCATATTGAAAAAGTCTGTTGTGAAAAAGACAGCGTCGAAATCATCAAGACGCGGCTTGAGCCATTCGCAGGCCTCGATGAGGTCGGTATGAAACAGGTAGTAAGCTCCCGGCTGACGGTTGAATTCGCCGTAAAAGCGATGAAGGTATCGTATGTTCATAATCAGGGCTATTATGATGAACGCAGCGGTTGTATAGATTGCTGAATTGCGGTTTTTTGTCCACAGCCATTGAAAAACGCCGACCGCGCCGACTGATGCGAGGAGAACCAGACTGCATAACCCCGGTGCGCTTCGCATAGAGTTCGGTGAAAAAAATGACAAGCCGGAGGAAAACAAGCCGAGGCAGTCGCCAACCGGATAGGTGATAATAAATGCAAGAAGAACCCTGGCAGATGGAGATATTTTGAGTTTTAGCAGTAATATTGCCGCGCCTGCGAGCATCAGAGGCAGCATATACCAGTAAAGCTGACCCATACCGGGCGGTGAATAGATGGGAGAATTCTCACCTTTTATAAACAGGAAATCGGGACCGAAGTGCAGGATATATCGAAGAGTGAGCTCTTTGATTGCGGTGGCGAACGGGATGGAGCCGACCCAGTAAGGTTGAAAGGATGCGTGCCGACCAATGCCTTCAGGGTGAAAAATATGGAGATACGCCAATTGGCCAAAGGTTACGGCAAAGGCTATAAAAAAGGTAGCGACGGCCAAAATGCCTTTTTTGCTTTTGAGGGTGCGCCACCAGTCCGGCAGCGTGAACAGAACAATGGTGAAAATAAAGGCCGGCACAAACAGGCGAACCGACATATAGCCGAAGCAGCCGATACCGCTTAAAGCGCCGGCGAGGGCGGCAACGAAAGGTCGAGGCGAAGCGGTTTTGTCGTCGCTTACGGGCAGACCGGCCCATAGCATAAGCGCAAGCGGCGCAAGACCCAGCAGCGGCGCGTGAGTAACCTCGTGTCCCCATCGGCTTTGCTGAAGATGCCAGGGGTCGATGGCTAAGAGAGCGGCAGCCACCAGGCCGGTTTGGGTGTTGAATAATCGTTTACCAACAAAGTAAATCAGCCAGACCGTGAAGATGCCGCCGAGTGCGCCGGGCAGGCGGGTGGTATATGCGTTCATTCCGCCGATGGCCTGAAAGGGCAGCAGCATATAAACATAAAGCGAAGGGCTGTTGCCGCCGAGATTTCGGACGTAATAAATCGGCCAGGGGTTGCCGAAATAGTCTTTTCCGGTTTTGAGCAGGCAATAAGCAGACCAGGCATTGGCGGCCTCATCCTGATTTAGGCCGGGCGGCGAGATTTGGCCTAATTTATATAGTCGCAGAAATGCGGCCAGCAGCAGGATAAGCAGCAGGATTACCCCTGTGCGGCGAAAAAGCGGGGCTGATTGGTTGTTTTCCTCAGATAAAAGATTTTCCTGACAAGCCATAAAGAGGAAATTTATTTTCAAATTTTGCTGCCGTCAAGAGAAAAGGGTTGCACAGGTCAAAAGTTTAAAAGTAGAGATGCGTTCAAAGCCGGCAAATCAACAAGACCGTCTCGCCATCAGGGCGGACGATTCTGTGAATAATCTGCTGTTGTGGGTCATCGAGATTGAGTTCGCCCGGTCGCATAATAAGAAGTGCACGGCCGTCTTTGTGCCTTTCTTTAATAAACGGCAGTAGGGAGTTGTCATACAGGAAGTACAGTTTGCCGTAATGAGTGTAGATGTCCCACTCGCCGGGCGTATTGACATCCAGCGGTTCAGCAAACCATTTTTTCGGGTCGTAGCCAAGCGCTACGGTGGTAATTACATAAGGCATATTGTAATTGTTGGCGGTGAAGTAAACGGCGTCGAAATCGCCAAGGCGCGACCGCAGCCACTGACAGGCTTCAACGAGGTCGGTGTGCAGCATATGGTAGACATCCGGTCTGCGGTTGAATTCGCCGTAGAAGTGATAGAAGAAACGGGCGTTGAAAATCGCAACCGCAGCGGCAAAGACCATTGCGGTGATTATCGCTGAATCCCTGTTTTGTCTCCATAACCATTTGGCGGCTTCAACTGCGCCGGCGGCAGACAGCAGCACCAGCCCGCACATACCGGGTGCGCTGCGCAGGGCGTGAACGCTCAGCATATTCCAGCCAAGACTGTCGCCGACAGGATAGGCGAGGATGAAGGCCAGGACTGTTCGCAAAGAGGGAGATGACTTGAATTTTATGAGTAATGCAATCAGGCCTGCGAGCATCAGGGGCAGCTCATACCAGTGGAATTGGCCGCCGACAGGCGGGCCCTGAATCGCATAGTGGTCGCCGCGAAGGAAAAGAAAATCAGGGCCGAAATGCTGGATGTATCGGCTGGCAACCTCTTTTACAGCAACCGAAAAACCGGTAGAGCCGACCCAGGCGGGCTGATATAGTGCGTGTCGGCCGATGCCTTCGGGATAAAAGAGGTGCAGATAAAGCAACTGGCCGAAAGTGGCAGCAAAGCCGAGAAAGAAGGCCGCAACTGCAAAGGCGCCTTTTCGTTCTTTTAAGGTCCTCCACCACCCGGGCAGGTTGAGCAAAATGACAGCAGGAATAAGAACCGGCACGAAAAGCCTCACTGAGTGATAACCGAAGCAGCCGATGCCGGTAAGTGCGCCGGCGATAGCGGCAATGAGAGGTCGGGGTGAAGCGGTTTTGTCGTCGCTTACGGGCAGACCGGCCCAGAGCATAAGCGCAAGCGGCGCCAGGCCCAGCAGCGGCGCAACGGAGGCATCGTGTCCCCATCGGCTTTGCTGGAGGTGCCAGGGGTTTACTGCTAAAAGGGCGGCGGCAGCAAGGCCGGTTTCGGTGTTGAAAAGCCGCCGGGCAACGAAATAAATCAGCCAGACGGTAAATACGCCGCCAAGAGCGCCGGGCAGACGAGTCGTATATATGTTCAGGCCGCCGATGGCCTGAAAGGGCAGCAGCATATAAACATATAGCGGTGTGCTGTTGCCGCCGAGGTTTCGGACGTAATAAATCGGCCAGTGCGCACCGGCATAATCTTTGCCGGTCTTGAGCAGGCAGTAAGCAGACCAGGCATTAGCGGCCTCATCCTGATTCAGACCCGGCGGCGAGATTTGGCCTAATTTGACTAATCGCAGAAATGCCGCCAAAATCAGGATAAAAAACAAGATTAACCACCTGCTGCGCGGGGGCGGCGATGGGTCTTCTGCGGAGAGAAGATTTTCCTGACAAGTCATAGGGGGCAAATTTATGTCCAAATTCAATCGCCGTCAAGAAGATTTCAGACCTGATATAACAGCAGGGCAATTTCGCCATCCGGGCCGATGATTTTATGAACAAGTTGAGCAGAGATGCTTTCAAAGTTGAGTTCGCCCGGCCTGACAATAAAGAGGGTCCTGCCCGGAGGATACGTTTTTTCGACAGGCGGTTTGAAAAATTCGTCATACATAAAATACATCTTGCCGTAGCGGGTGTAGATATCGAACTCGCCGTGTGTGGTGAAGTCGAAGCCGTCAGAGAACCATTTTTTCGGGTCGTAGCCGAGCGCAACAGTGGTGATGACGTAGGGCATATTGAAGCCTTTTGTGGTGCAAAAGACGGCATCGAAGTCATTGAATCTGGGCTGGAGCCATCGGCAGGCTTCAACGAGGTCGGTATTATAATCGTGGTAGATTTCCGGCTGGCGATTTAATCCTCCGTAGAAGTAACGGAGATGACTTGTATGCGAAACGGCCATCGTGATGACCAGTATGGCGGTAAGTGCCGAGGCAGCGAGATGATTTTTTCCCCGCAGCCATTTGAAAGCGCCGACTGCGCCGACAGCGCCAAGCAAAATCAGGCTGCATAAGCCCGGCGAGCTGCGCAAGGAGTAAACTTTATAGACGTTTAAACCCCAGCCGAGACTGTCGCCTATGGGATAAGTTAAAACAAATGCCAAAAGGGCCCTTGCAGAAAGGGCGGGCTTGAATTTGACGAATAATATTATCAGGCCGGCAGTCATCAAGGGCAGCATATATCGGGGGGTGGTATAGCAATTGTAGCTATAAGGGCTGAAATGCCGGGCATAACGAACAGCAACATTTTTAATTGCGGTTGAAAGCGGCACCGAACCGACCCAGCCCTGCTGATACAAGGCGTGTCGGCCAATGCCTTCGGGATGAAAGATATGCTGCCAGGCCAGAGGGCCGAAGAAAGCAAAAAAAGCAATAATAAAGGCGGCAGCGGCCAAAATGCCTTTTCGTGTTTTTAGAGTTTGCAGCCAGGCAGGAAGCGTAAACAGAACGGCCACGAAAAGAAAAGCCGGCACGAAAAGACGAACTGAGTGATAACCGTAACAGCCGATACCGGTCAGGGCGCCGGCAACTGCGGCAATGATGGGCCGGGGCGAAGCGGTTTTATCGTCGCTCACGGGCAGACCCGCCCAGAGCATAAGCGCAAGCGGCGCCAGGCCCAGCAACGGTGCGATAGAAGCCTCGTGGCCCCAGCGACTCTCATGAAGATGCCAGGGGTTCAATGCCAGAAGTGCTGCGGCCGCCAGCCCTGTGTTTTCATCGAAGAGTTTTTTGCCGACAAGGTAGATTACAAAAACAGTGAAGATGCCGAGAACAGCGGCGGGTAAATGTGCGGTATATATGTTCAGGCCGCCGATGGCCTGAAATGGCAGCAGCAGGTAGACATAGAGCGATGTGCTGTTGCCGCCGAGGTTTCTGACGTAATAAATCGGCCAGTGCGCACCGGAGTAATCTTTGCCGGTCTTGAGCAGGCAGTATGCAGACCAGGCATTAGCGGCCTCATCCTGATTCAGGCCCGGCGGCGAGATTTGGCCTAATTTGACCAATCGCAGAAATGCCGCCAAAATCAGGATAAAAAACAGGATTAACCACCTGCTGCGCGGGGGCGGCGATGGGTTTTCTGCGGAGAGAAGATTTTCCTGACAAGTCATAAGAGGCAAATTTATGTCCAGATTCAATTGCAGTCAAGAGAAAACATCAGGTATTGCAATGACAGAAACCGTTTGCGATGAGATTTCAGACCTTATATAACAGCAGAGCGATTTCGCCGTCAGGGCCGATGATTTTATAAACGAGTTGGGCGGAGATGCTTTCGAGATTTAGCTCGCCCGGCCTGACAATAAACAACTGTCTGCCCGGAGGGTATGTTTTTTCGACCGGTGGTTTGAAAAGTTTGTCATACATAAAATACATTTTTCCGTAGCGTGTGTAAAAATCCCAGTATCGCTGAGTGGTAAAGTCAAAGCCGTCTGCAAACCATTGTCTGGGGTCATAGCCCAGTGCCACGGTCGTGACGACATACGGCATATTGAAACCCTTTGTGGTGCAGAAAACGGCGTCGAAGTCGTTGAGCCTGGGCCGCAGCCACCGGCAGGCCTCGACAAGGTCGGCGTGAAACCTGTAGTAGATTTCGGGCCGGCGATTGTACTCGCCGTAGAAATGACAGAAATACCGACCGTTTATGCCGATTACCGCGATAACAAAAACGGCAATTGCAGGCGGGACCAGCTTGCGCCTTTTTTTGTATAACCAGGCAATGCTGCCGACCGCGCCGACAGCGGCCAGCAGGGTCGGGCCGCACAGCCCCGGTGCGCTGCGAAAGGCGTGCAGACTCGGTTTGACGTCGATGCCGTAGTGTAAGTTTAAACAGTCCCCGACGGGATAAACAAGCAGAAAGACAAGCAAAATACGTGCGGCATACGAGGTCTTGAGGGTTTTAGACAAAATTATCAAACCTGCCAGCATAATCGGCAGTTCGTACCAGTGGTATTGGCCGGCATTTGGAGGCGACTGGATGTTGGAATGGTCGCCTCTTATGAACAAAAAGTCGGGGCCGAAATGCTCAAGATAGCGGGCAAAAACAGCCTGTATCTTCTGGGAGGTGGAATCCGATTCTTCCCAAATCCAGATTCTGCCTGCTCTTTTTGAGATGTTTTCGGAGTCCGTAAGGTGTTTGAAGGCGAGCGGGCCTAACGTAGATGCCAAGGCAATGATAAATGCAGCAATGGCCAAAAAACCACTGCGAGTTTTCAGACTTCGCCGCCACGCAGGAAAAGTAACAAGCACAATCAAAACGAGAAATATGGGAATAAACAGCCGCATTGCGGGATAGCCATAGCAGCCTATACCTGCCAGCGCACCTGCTGCCATTGCCGGCAAAGGCCTGGGATGACCGGTGTCCCCGTTTTTAATCGGCATTTTCGCCCATAACATCATTGCCAAAATGAGAAGGCTTACAAGTGGACAAAGTATGGCCTCAACTGCCCATCGGCTGATATGGAGATGCCAGGGGTTAAGGGCCAGCAAAGCCGCGGCGGCAAGCCCGACCCGCCTGTCGAACAGGCGGGAAGCGACAAAGTAAATAAGAGGTATGCACAGGATACCGGCAGCGGCTGAAACCAGTCGTGCCGTCCAAATCGACAGGCCGCCGACAGCCAAAAATGGAATCATCGTGTAAATATAAAGCATGCTTCTGTTGTCACCAAATGCGTGGATGTAAAAAATCGGCCAGCGGACACCGACCTGGTCTTTTCCTGTTTTGAGAAGGCAGTAAGCATTCCAGGCGTTGATGGCTTCGTCCTGGTTGAGTCCTGGGGGGGATATTTGGCCTAATTTGACTAATCGCAGGAATGCCGCCAGCAAAAGAATGAGCAGCAGAATTAACTGTGTGTATCTGCGAAGCTGAATTTCAGATACGGTTTCCTGGGGTATCATCGGTAAGAAATCTACCTTTTGGCGTCCGTTGCGTCAAGCGAAAAGGGTTGGCGGGCAAAAGGATGCGATTTTTATAGGGCGAAAATGCCTCCCGGTAAAATCGGGATGGTTTTTTTGCTTAATCCTGCGGGCGGTTATGACGATAAAAATACTTGAAACGTCGTCGGTATTCCAACGGCAAAAGTGGCAAAAGGAGCTTGAAAATGACCATCCAAAATCTGTCGCAAAGCGTTGTTCTGGTTGAGCTGCATCGTGAGCCGGTGATGCCCTCTGATTTGAAGTCGGCGGCGGATATTATCCAGCAGCGAGGAGATTGTGATTTAATCCTCGATTTTTCGGATGTCGATATTATAACCTCTTCGAGCCTTGCGATGCTGCTGAGAATGCGGCAAATGATGCTCGATTGCGGACATCGGCTTATTCTGTGCGGCGTCAATAGTTTCACCAGAAGCGCATTTAAAGTAACAGGCCTTGAGGGAATTTTCGAGCTTGTTGATGACAAGGCCGCCGCCTCGGCGGAATTACAAGTCGCCGGTTAAGCTAATTAATTTGTGGCTCAGCCATACCATAGGCATTTGGTAAAAAATCACTCGCTCATTTTGGTACGCATGCCGGGTCGCTCGGCGTGACGTGACAATCCAGCAGCCACTTGTCGGCCAAAATCGCAAAGTCCGTCATATCAATCCGGCAGTCATCGTTCAGGTCGCCGGCGATGCGAAACTCGCAAAAATTATAATCTCGCATTATTGCCAGACTGTGATAAGAGCCTGCGGCGATAGCCACATAGTTATTACCCGCCGGCGGCTGTGCCTGTGTTTCCCCCCAGCCTACTACGGAGCCGTCTGCCTTGAGTGCCAGACTGTTGCGGCCTCCTGCGGCAATGGCCACAAAGTCATTGCCCTCCGGAGGCGATGCCTGGCCATAACCATCAGAACCCCAGCCGGTAATAGTGCCGTTGTTGCGGAGCGCCAGACTGTGAGAACTGCCTGCGGCGATGGCCGCATAATTGTTGCCCGCCGGTGGTGTTGCCTCGCCGGTTCTGTTGAATCCCCAGCCGACGATAGAACCATCGGTCTTGAGAGCCAGACCGTGGTCAGCGCCGGCGGCGATAGCCACAAAGTCGTTGCCCTCAAGCGGAGTTGCCTGGCCGAAATCGTTGTTTCCCCAGCCGACGATAGAGCCGTTTGTCTTCAACGCCAGACCGTGAGAACCGCCTGCAGCAATGGCCGTAAAGTCGTTGCCTGCCGGCGGCGATGCCTGACCGAGGTCGTTTCTTCCCCAGCCAATGATAGAACCATCGGTCTTGAGCGCCAGACTATAATCCCAGCCTGCGGCAACGGCCGTAAAATTTTTACCATCAGGCGGCGTTGCTTCGCCGTCATCATTTTTTCCCCAGCCGATAATTGAGCCGTCCTTTTTAATCGCCAGATTGTGATACCATCCTGCGGTAATGGTCAGGAAGGCATTTTCTTGCAGCGGTGTCGCCTGGCCACATTCATTGTCCCCCCAGCCGACGACGGTACCGTCGGTCCTCAGTGCCAGACTGTGAGAATCTCCAGCGGCAATGGCTATATAGTTGTTCCCTGCCGGTGGCGTTGCCTGTCCGTAGTCATTTTTTCCCCAGCCGACAATAGTGCCGTCAGCCTTTAGCGCCAAACTGTGTTCACCGCCTGCTGCTATGGCCACAAAGTCATTGCCATCAGGCGAGTTTATCTGGTTGCAACTATTGTTTCCCCAGCCGAAAATAGTGCCGTCGGCCTTTAGCGCCAAACCGTGATTGCAGCCTGCGGCGATAGCCACGAAGTCGTGGTCATCCGGCGGCGACACTGCTTCGCTCCAACCCCAGCCGACAATGGAGCCGTCTGTCTTGAGCGCCAGACTGTAACAACTATTTGCGGCGATAGCCACATAGTCATTACCTGCCGGCGGCGTTGCCTGGCCGAACCAATTATCTCCCCCGCCGACGATAGAACCGTCTGTCTTGAGGGCCAGGCTGTGTTCACCACCTGCGGCAATGGCCACGAAGTCGTTTTCGCCCGGCCAGAATGTCTGATAACCATCAATCCCCCAGCCGATGATTGAGCCGTCAGCCTTGAGCGCCAGACTGTGACAACCTCCTGCAGCGATGGCCACAAAGTCGTTGCTATCCGGCGGCACCGCCTGACCGCAATTGTTGCCGCCCCAGCCTACAATAGTGCCGTCAGCCCGCAGCGCCAGGCTGTGATTGCCGCCGGCGGCGAGTTTAGTCAAGTTCCGCAACTCACCGTTGGGTGTTTTTTGGCTGCCCCAGGAGATTATTTTGTCCGCCGCAACGGGAGTCGGCCCCCACACCCACACCAGAAACCCAACTATCGACGCCATCAAACCAACCCTATTTGCAATCTGCCGATTTCTCATTGAAAGTTCTCCTAAAAATAAGTTAACCTTTTTCTTTCCGGTCGTTCCTGCATACCTAAATGCCGCTATTTGCGATACTTACACGCCGCACCGTGGCGGTACTATTGGTATCATTTCAACGCAGGCCCGGCTTCGTTTCTGGTTTGTTTTCCTGTTTTGTCATTAATAAGTGTGTTCAGAGGTTGATTTTGTTACACTTTTTTTCAGAATTTTCGAAAATTTTTTCTATTTTAGGGTGGTGTCGTGTCAAAACGGGGGTATTTAACCGCGACCTGCCTGCCAGTCGGCGAAAAGGCACTTTAGGAAACTATAATTGGGAAATTTATTGCAAATTAAGGGCTTTAAGATTAAGATTTCGGCTTATTGGCGTAAGCCATCCTCCCGTCAGGGATGGCCAAGCCACTGACAGGAATGAGGTCGAAGTGAATGGCCGAGCGGAATGAAAAAAGCGATAAAGGCAGCGGCGCTGTCGGCAAGACTGTCAGCGATTTTGTTAAGGGTCTCAGTGAAGAGCAGCGTATGCTGATTATCCTCAAGACCCAGCTTTACGGCGGGTCGTGGGAGCAGATGCTGGAAGACCTGAAAAGCAGGCTGGCTGGAAAACCTTATATTTTCAAGCTGGCCAATCGCATTCAGGATGACATCGAGCGTATCGAGCGAATGGCCGAATTCGAGAAAAAATATAAGGTTGATTTGGCGGATTACGTGGATTTGTAATTTTTATTTCGTAAATTTGTGAGGGTTATGAAAATGTCGAAAATGTTACAGAGCGGGATGATTGTGGGGACTATCTTTTTGTTTTCCTGGGCGGCTGGAAATTGTTTTGCGCAGGAAGGCGCCGCCGGCAAAATTCTTACGCCGGAACAGCTAAAGGGGGCTGAGCTTAAGATAGTCTGGGAAAATGAGCTGCCCCTGAAAAAGGCGGAGAGCCTGGAACAGTTATTGATCATCGGCACTCGTATTTACGCACTGTCGGGCAATAATTATATGATTTCGCTCAACCGTGAAGACGGCAAGGTGATATTGAGCCAGCCTATAGCCGAAAAGGGTTTTCCGGTTATAGGATTAGAGGTTTATAAGAATGAGATTTTTTCGGTGGCCGGCGGCAAACTTATCGAGATTGATTTGAACGGCGGAAGAGAATTGAGCTCGAAACTCCTGAAGTTTAATGTGGTCTGCCCGGCGGTCCGTAACAGCTCGTATTTTTATATTGCGGGGACAGACAATCGGCTGCACGCCCTGCGAGCCGGCGATAAGGTCAAGGCTTTCGATGTCTCGGCAAAGAACGGCTCAAGAATTACCTCGATTTTTGCTGACGATAACCTTGTTGTTTTCGCCACCGAGAAGGGCGATTTTGTGCGTATCACGCCGGACGGCCCAAAACAAATGTGGCAGTTCAATGCTGAGCGAGGAATATCCGGGCCGATAACAGCCGATGCCAATTCACTGTTTTTTGCCAGTGAAGATACCAATGTTTACAGTCTCGATAGATTGACCGGAAAATTTGTCTGGAAGTATCAGACGAACGGGATGCTCCAGAAAGGCCCGCGGATGGGACGGAATGCCGTTTATCAGTATGTCCGGGACAAGGGGCTGGCGGCAATAGACAAAAACACCGGCAAACTTATCTGGCAGCTGGCCGACGGACTCGATTTGCTGGCGGAGACAAGCGACAGGACTTATGTAATTGCCGGTAACGGTGAGCTGGTGGTAATGGACAACAAAAAAACCACAAAGTTGTACTCGACCGGATTTGCCGGCATTTCAAAATGGGCGGCCAACACGATAGACTCGAAAATCTATATTGCTGATGCGGCAGGAAGGGTTGTGTGCCTCAAGCCAATGGAATAAGTAGCAAATAAGGGAGAAAAGTTCAAATGGATGTGAAAGTTAAGACGGCGCTGGTCAGCGTTTCGGACAAAACGGGGGTGATTGATTTCGCAAAGTCGCTGGCAAAAATGGGGGTCAAAATAATAAGCACCGGCGGCACCGCAAAAACGCTCGCCGAAGCAGGAATAAACGTTGTCGGCATCGAATCGGTTACAGGCTTTCCCGAAATGATGGATGGCAGGGTAAAAACGCTTCACCCGAAGATTCACGGCGGGCTGCTGGGCCTGCGGGACAAGGCCGAACATATAGCCGCAATGAAAAAGCACGGCATTGAGCCGATAGATTTGGTCTGCGTGAACCTGTACCCATTCGAGCAGACCATCGCAAAGCCAGGCTGCACCTTCGAGGATGCGATTGAAAATATAGACATCGGCGGCCCCAGTATGGTTCGCTCGGCGGCAAAAAATCATAAATTCGTTACCATTGTAACAAGCCCGCAGCAGTATCCCCTTGTCCTTGAGCAGATGCAGAAGAACGGTGGAGCGGTCAGCGAGGAATTGCGAAGCGACCTTGCTCGCCAGGCGTTTTCTTTGACGGCCTCTTATGACGCCGCCATCGCTAAATACCTCAACACAGGGGCAAATATCGAATATCCGGAAAAAGTATCGATTGCAGTGAAAAAAGAAATGGGGCTTCGTTACGGCGAAAATCCCCATCAAAGCGGGGCATTTTATAAACTGCCTGCAAGCGGCGAGACCTCGGTCAGCAGCGCAAAATTATTGGCCGGCGGCACCGAAATCAGCTTTAATAATCTTTTGGATACCAACGCCGCCTTTGAGCTGGCAAAGGAGTTCGATGAGCCGGCGGCGGTCATCGTCAAACACCTCAACCCGTGCGGCTGTGCGGTCGATGAGGACATCCGCGAGGCTTACCGCAAGGCTTACGAGTGCGATGTAACCAGCGCCTTCGGCGGAATTGTTGCGCTGAACAGGCCGGTAGATGTTGAGTTTGCCCGGATAATTATGGAGTCATACAGCCGGTTCGGCAAGGCAAAGGGCGCAGGCGGGTTCTTCGCTGAGGTGATTATCGCACCGAAATTCGACAAAGAGGCGGTCGAGTTAATCAGAACACTCAAAGAATGGGGCAGCAGGGTCAGATTGATGGAGACCGGCCCCATAGACAGGGCAAAAATCGACCGCAGCGAATATGATGTGCGCTGTGTGATTGGGGGACTGCTTTTGCAGAAAAGAGATTTGGTCGGCTGGGAGCCGGAGGCGCTAACCTACCCTACAAAGGCAAAGCCGACAAAAAAGCAGCTTGAGGATTTGCGGATGGCCTGGCTTGTCGCCAAACATACCAAGAGCAATACCATTGTGCTGGTCAATGACAAGAAAGTGCTGGGCGTCGGCGCAGGCCAGATGAACCGCGTTGAATCGGGATTGATAGCGATAAAGCGGGCCGGCGACGAAGCAAAGGGCAGCGTAATGGCTTCCGATGCCTTTTTCCCGTTCCCTGATAACGTCGAAAATGCTGCGGCTGCCGGAATCACCGCCGTCGTTCAGCCTGGCGGCTCGAAAAAAGACGATGAGGTCATCGCCTGTGCCGACAAACACGGCATCGCTATGGTCTTCACCGGCAAAAGGCATTTTAAACACTAAAGGCCGATTATGGCTATGCCATACCATAGGTATTAAGTTTTCATCAAATTAACCGGAGGTAATATGAAATCTAACAGTATAAGAAACTGTGTGGCGGCGGGGTGTGTTTTGCTTGTGTTCTTTGGCGCAAGTAAACTTCTTGCGGCGAACATTGCTGTTGACAGGTTGAACCTTAAACAGGGCTTCATACCAGGCGGTCAGCATCTTGATTTGAGAGATTTAGGCTGTGAAGCCGCCGACCTCATTCCTTCCGATGAGAGCGCCGTAACTTCTCTTGCCGAAGGCCCTGACGGCAGCGTATACGGCGGAACCACCGGCCGCGCCTGTCATTTGTTTGTCTTTTCGCCCTCATTAAACAGGGTCAAAAATCTGGGAAAAATTGACGGCCACGAGAGTATTCATCATAGTCTTGTTGTTGCAGCCGATGGGACTATATACTTCGGCACCGGGCTTAACGAGCTCGACCAATATCCCATTTCAGAGCCTCAGCCGGGAAACAGCGGCATCATTAAAGCACTCTGGTCCGACATCGAAAAAAGATATTCGAAATACGAAGGCGGACACCTGTATAAATTCGACCCATCCAGAGAGAAAAGAGAATGGATTGACCCGGAAGAGCTGTGCCAGGCGGAAGACAAAGGCCTGGCCGTCCCGCATAATGGCATTTATGCTATGACCATAAATAATGACCTTAAGGAAATCTACGGAATATCCTATCCCGACGGCCATTTCTTCGTCTACAAAATGGACACGGGAAAATTCACTGATATTGGCGAAACATACAAAGAGAAAATCTTCTGCGGACCCGACAACCGCAGCATAAGAGGTATATCGAGAGCGATGGTCTGCGACAACAACGGCTTCGTTTACGGCTCTGCGGATGACGGCGCTATTTTCAGATACGACCCAAAAAAAGGCAAAATCGAAAATCTCCCGCTAAAGATTCCGGCGGTTTATCACAGCGTTGTCGAAGCTTTTGCGAAAGACCAGAACGGTGCCATTTACGGCGGAACTTCGGAAGGCTGCTTATTTAGATTTGAACCGGAAAAAATGAAAGTCGCAAACCTCGGAAAACCTTATGCTCAGTCGAGAATAAGAGGCCTGGCGATTGGCAAAGGCGGCTTGTTATACGGCGTTGCGGGCGAAAGAAAAGACCACTGCCAGATTTTCAGATATAACATTCCCGATGCCGAATTTGCAGACCTTGGCGTATTAAAAGTTGTCAGAGAGCCGTATTATATTTGGGCAGGACTGCAGCTTGACTCTATGCTTGCCGCCAATGACGGCGTAATTTATATCGGTGAATCCGAAAGAAGGTCTCATCTTTTTATCTATTGTCCTTAAATAAAAATTATTTCAAATATGAGGATTACTATGAAACCGCAAAATGTTTTTGTCTTAACAGTAATGGTTTTCCTGTGCAGCCCTGTAGTTGCCGAAAACCCCTGCGACAGAAAAGTGATTATGAAGGCCGTTGATTTCCCCGGCAATTACAAAGAGGACGGCTTCTGGGCCGCCATAAATACCGCCTCGGACGGAAAAGTTTATATCGGCCTCAACACAGAAGGCGGCGGACACGGCCATTTCTATGTTTACGAACCCGATAAAGGCCAAATCAGGCACATTGCCGATACCGTCAAGTTCCTTGGCGAATCCGGCCACGGTATTAGAACACAATCGAAAATCCATTCCAAGTTCTGCGAAGATAAGGACGGCAGCATCTATTTTTCTACTGGCAATATGAGGTCGGGGCCTGAGACCGTTGACCCGATGTCCTGGAAAGGCGGACACTGGTGCAAATATATTCCCAAATCAGACAAACTCGAAGACCTTGGCCCCATCGACCCATTCGGCGGCATTTATGGTATGACCATAGATAAAAAACGAAATCTCCTTTTTGGCACCAGCGAGACAGGCCATTTTATGCTCTATGATATTTCTACCGGCAAAACAACCGATTTGGGCAGGGTCGCTTACGATGCCAGTTCGGTCGCCAGAACGCTTATCTGCGACGATGATGGAAATGTTTATGGCAGCTTCATCCCCGACAGAATTTTCAAATATGACTCAAAGTCTGGCAGATTGCTCGACCTCAGCCTCAGAATTCCTTCGGATGTGGAGGTGTATCCGATGACACATTCGATATACAGCAGGCTTATTAGGGTAGGCGTATGGGACGAGGAAACCAAAAAGATTTACGGCCTCGAAGGCGTAACCTCCATACTTTTTCAATTTGACCCAAAGGCAGGCAAAGAGGGCGAAATAAAAACCCTCGACAGACTCCTGCCGCCACAGAACTCTGAGAAAATAAAAAAGTCGCATTACGCCACATTGAGTTTTACCCTCGGAAAAGACCGTAAAATCTATTATATGCCTGTCGGTTCGATGGACTCAGACGCCTGCAATGAGGGTGTGGACTTTTTTGATTGGGTAGGACAGCCTTATTTAATTACCTACGACCTCAAGACCGGCAAAAAGGAATGTCTCGGCAAGGTCTTTACAGACGATGGGGTCAGAGTGATTGACCACCTCAATCAGGCGCCGAGTGGCGGTGCGGCCACCGGCCCCGACGGCACAATTTATTTCTGCGATTTTGTCGAAGAGAAAAACCCCGATTTGGTCGCCAGATATACCGGCAAAATCCCCGGAAGATTAAAACTACTGATATACAAGCCGCAATAGCAGGGTATATGAATCGTAGGTTTCAAAGCTTTTGTGTTCTGCAGGCCGGGCCGCAGGTCAAAAACTGCCTGAAATATCCCGGAACTTCACTCTCAAAAGTAAGCCGTTTGCCGCTGATGGGGTGTTTGAATGAAATCGATTTCGAATGAAGCGCCAGACGCTTATACGCATCGTTGCTCTTTCCGTATTTCCTGTCGCCCACGACCGGATGTCCCTTATCAGCCAGGTGCACGCGTATCTGGTTCTTTCTGCCGGTCAAAAGACCTATTTCCAGCAGGCTGAACCGCTCCGTCTCTTTAAGCACCTTATAAGCAGTCCGGGCCAGTTTCCCTTTTCCGGCGTCGGTCGTGGAGTATACCCTGTAAGCCCTGTTCTCAGCTAAGTATGAGCTGATAACCCCCTCTTTGTCTGCCAGCCTGCCGTAAACCACCGCTATGTATTTCTTTTCCGTATCTTCCCACTGCCCCTGCAATCGCAGCTTCGCCTCTTCGCTTTTTGCAAAGACCACTACCCCCGATGTTTCTCTGTCTAATCGGTGGACGATGAAAATCCGTTTTCTGCTCTTCGCATAGCCCTTCCGCACGTAATCGGTCAGGATGTAGTAAGCCGTTCTCGTTTTTTCCGCATCCGTCCCCATCGTCAGCAGGCCTGCCGGCTTGTCCGCCACCAGAATATCGTCGTCTTCATAAATTATCCCCAGCCCCCTCGGCAGTTTTCTGTTGTTCAGCATTTTGCACTCCTCAAAACTTGTCCGCCGCTGGTGGGTTTATTTGAGGCTTTTCCCTTTTTTTATTCTAACCAATGATTTGCCAGCTCGGCAAAATCCTGGAAATCGACTGTGCCGTCACCGTCAGGCGGCGGTGCAATATCAGCAGATGGAATACCCGGCACCCGCAGCCATTGACCAGCCAATTTCCCCAAATCATTAAAGTCCACCACACCATCGCCGGTAATGTCCGCTGCTCCAACGTCTTGAGACCCCAGAGCAAGAATGCTCGAAGACATTTGTTGCATTGCCTGACCGCTGTTTATAACCTCATAAGTTACTTTCCAGGTAACCTGAGCAGCGTTAATTGGTTCTGACCGGTCAACAGTAAATTTACAAGTATCTCCGCTTGTCTTAGTTTCATTAGTGCCTACTACATCTTCAAAGTCAGCAACATTAGCATCAATTACCATCATATTGGCCGGAACGCTTTGTAATTCAAACTGTAGAACCCTTATACTAAAAGACGAAAGATTCGTCAAAGCCACCTTACACTCATATTCAAATACTGTCCTGCCAACACGCCTCTTGTTGACTATAACAAATTTAGCTTTAAAAGGCAGGTTTGGCTCGATACCCGCCAAGCCAAGTATCTTCTCGCGGGAAATAGCCGCATTGTAGAAACCTACCTCGTCAATAGTACCAATAAACCCTACATCCTCTGGGCCGGGAGAAACCTTTCTGTGATTTCCAATGTGCCCATAATCCGCCATGGTGCGAATGTTCTTGTAGGTTCCAGGTGTATAACCGCTGACCATTGTACCGGAAGGCATATCAATGCCGTCAACGTAAAGCTTATAATTACCGTTGTAGCCATCGAGGCTGGTCGCCTGCCACGTCAGGGCTATATGATACCATTCATTCACGTTTAATTCCTTGATGTGGCTGTCCAGTCTATTCTGATCGCCAAGCCCCACGGAGAGGCTGTTTGGTCTTGCTTCTGGGTCCAGATGAGCTGGGTACAGATAAATTTGGACCCTGCCGGTCTGAAAAGTTGGGTTCATAGAACCCTGCCAGCCCATAAAATACCTAAAGGTCGATGTTGCATGTCCTTGGTATGATGCAAGCTTGGCCCATAAGGCAACTGTGCCGGCCTCTTTTCTCATACCCGTCAGTGGAACAACTATACGACCGTCTGCGTTTGGCTCAGAGAATCCAAATGTTACGCCGGTGCCGAACACTCCTGCCGCACCCCAGTTGACAGCCGAGTTTGTTTTGACAATGGTGCCGTTATTATCTCCGCCCTTTGAATCAACCGCTATTGTGCCGCTCGTCTCATCCAGCTTCCAGTAGCCGACCAGATTCGGGTCATTGGTATCATGTATAACAGCATCAGCTGCATTTAGCCCCGCCAGCAACAAAACTATCGGCAGGATAATCCTTTTTAAACCCATTTTAGACTCCTTCCCTAATTTTTTTCAGTCCCGAAAAATCAGTCACCCTCGAAACACAAAAAAATTCGCCTTATGTTCTCTGCTTTCTATGCAGAATCAATCCGCCAAGCCCAATAAGTAAAAGCGTTGCCGGTTCCGGCACAGTATAGCCGGATTCAATCGTATGAAAATCCATAGGGTCGATTATCTCGTAAAACTGCGAACCCGGCTGACCCGTCCCTAACCAGTCAAAACTTACCGCAAATCCCTGAACATTCTGTCCAACCCCGATATTCAAACCCTTCGCCTGAGCATCATACCCGCCGTCATCTCCCAAAAATGGTTCCGGCTGCCAGACAATCTCGTCCCAGTTGCTTGCTGGCGGGTCCAGCGTAGTTATAGTCAGATTGTCGTATGACCCAATCCCGAACCAGACAGTGAACTCCTTAACCCCGGCAGTCAGGTTTATGTTCTTTACATCGTATGTGTACTGCCACCTTCCTGCACCGAGGTCTGTGGTTTCATACCAGATTTCTGTATTTGGCGTGCCAAAAGCCCGACTGGTTAATAAACATCCCAAAATCACACCTGCAAAGATACCCCTTTTCATCGCTCTCTCTCCTTCTCTCTTTTTTACCATCCCTAATATAGGGATAGATAATATTGAATTGGTATTATACCTTCCTTCTTTTGTGGGTGCAAGAAAAAAAGTCCGATAAAAAAGGAATTTTTCCCCGCCAAAACCCCGAAAAATACCCGCCAACCGCCTTTGAAAGGCGAAATCTGTTAAGCCCACCCCCTTGGCCCCAAAATCCGCCCGACCCGCACGGGACAATTTTTGAACTTCGCTTCTTGTCCGCCGTCCTGCCTGCCCTCAAGGTGAGTTTCCTTGAATGACAAACCGAGGGTCCACCGTAGCCTTCTCGTCCTCTGTAGATTTATCGAAGGAGGAGGCGAAGGTGGAATCCACGAATCACGAGCCACAAGCCACGGGTCACGAGCCCCCACCCCCGCCGCACGCCGACACCCTCATTTTTACCCTGAAAACGCACTTTTGTCCCGAAAATTCATACCACTAAGTGGTATGATTTGCCGTAAGTCCTTATTTTACGTTGCCGCTCGTCTATCCCTGTTCGCTCACTTGCCGCGGCGTAGCCTTAGCGAAGCCGGGTCCGCCCCCCACTACGAATCAATCATAAGTAACTTGTCCGCCATAGCCCCTTGGCGACGGCGGATTGATAATCAATCACTTACGCAGATGCATTTTTGAGAAAATCCCAAAATTTTCATTTTTTCTGCAAAATTTTTTCATCCTGCAAAACTTGCTAAAATGTTGTCAAAACCGGGAGTGTAACATATCTTCTGTAAATTGCTGGTGAAAAGCCATCGTTTGCTTCGATTCAAGAGATTATGAGTTCAAAACTTGAAAGGAGAAACGATGGCTAACAACAATACTGACATTATCGGACAT
>Ga0315282_10001741_pt1 | contig 40646 bp, 33 predicted proteins | sample YL17G07_20_MG_FD_203693 | JGI IMG/M metagenome (GOLD analysis project Ga0315282, IMG submission 203693) | Sediment microbial communities from Yellowstone Lake, YNP, Wyoming, USA - YL17G07_20 | ecosystem: Environmental > Aquatic > Freshwater > Lake > Sediment | place: USA: Wyoming | collected...
GTTATGGGAAGCCTTTACCATATTCATGACGCCTGCATTATCGCCCCGGACCTGGATGCCAGCAATCGCTCATCACGGGGAATCGCGGGGTTAAATTCCCGGGAATATCCTCACCGTCGGGGACTAAGCATGTGGCGGGCCGTTTTTCGCCCCCGGAAGCGTCCCGGTCAAGTCCTTCAGGCCCGGATGTCCGATCCCATCTCGGCGGGCTCGGCTTCAACGACGTAGCGGCTTTCCAGGCGCAGGGAGATCTGGGCCGGCGAGCCCTCCTGGGAGCCAGGCTCGGTGAAAACGATCGTCCCCTTGATCACGAGCTTGAGGCTCTTGCCGTCGCCGAGCTTGGGCGGGAGGGAGACGGCGAGCTTGAGCCTCGACCCGGGCGAAACGGACGTCCTGAGAGGAAAGAGAGCTCCCACGTGACTCATGTAAGACAGAGTGGTCTCCTCGCGGAACAGGGCGCCATCGACATCGGGCCCTTCGACCGTCAAGGGCAGGGACAGTTTGAATCCCCGCTGCTCAGCGTGGCGCCGGGCGGGCAGTGTGTCTGTGGAAATCCTCCTGAGCATGGCTAACTTCCTTATCCTTTTCCTTAGCGATGCGTTCCTTAGCTTAACGCGAGTCTAAAATGACATCCTTCCTCCGGGGGGTCAATCACCCCTGCCGATGATATGGTGGGGGATATTCCCGTCACCCGCATCGTCGGCCGTTTTCGCCCCCGCTTTCTACCCCTCCGCGCCCTCCCTCGGGTCCCGGTTTCCTTGACAAAAAAACGTCGGGCGGATAGAATCGCGGCGTGTCGAAAGGCGAGGAGACGACGTGAAAGAGAACGACCGGCAAGTCAAGCAGATCACTCCGAAGAGCGAAGATTTCTCCAAGTGGTACATCGAGCTCGTCCAGAAGGCCGAGCTTGCCGACTACACCCCCATGAAGGGGATGATGGTCATCCGGCCCCACGGCTACGCGATCTGGGAGAACATCCAGAGGTCGCTTGACGCCCGGATCAAGGCCTCCGGGCACGTCAACGCCTATTTCCCCCTGTTCATCCCCGAAAGCTTCCTGAAAAAAGAGGCCGAGCACGTCAAGGGCTTCTCGCCCGAGGTGGCCTGGGTCACGATCGGCGGCAAGGAGGAGCTCGAGGAGAGGCTGGCCGTCCGGCCGACGTCCGAGGCCATCATCGGCCACATGTACGCCAAGTGGATCAAGTCCTGGCGGGACCTGCCCGTGCTGATCAACCAGTGGGCCAACATCGTCCGCTGGGAGAAGGTCACCCGGCCGTTCCTGCGGACGACGGAGTTCCTCTGGCAGGAGGGCCACACCTGCCACGAGACCGCCGAGGAGGGCGAGGCCGAGACGCTGAAGATCTTGGCCCTGTACAGGGATTTCTGCGAGACTGAGCTGGCCATCCCCGTCCTTTGCGGCCGCAAATCGCTGCGGGAGAAATTCGCGGGGGCCCAGATGACCTACGCCATCGAGGCCCTGATGTCGGACGGCAAGGCCCTCCAGATGGGAACCTCCCACAACCTGGGCCAGCATTTCTCCAAGGCCTTCGACATCAAGTTCGAGGACCGCAGCCAGACCCTGCAATACGTCTGGCAGACGTCCTGGGGCATGACGACCCGGACGATCGGGGCCCTGATCATGGTCCACGGCGACGATTCCGGGCTCCGCTTCCCGCCCCGGATCGCTCCGGTCCAGGCCGTCATCGTTCCCATCTCGGTCGGCGCCTGGAAAGAGACCGTCCTGCCCGTCGTGCGGAACGCGGCCGAGGTCCTGCGGGCGGCCGGCGTACGGGTTGAGGTCGACGCCCGCGAGGAGGCGACGCCCGGCTGGAAATTCTCCGAGTACGAGATGCGCGGCGTGCCCCTGCGGATCGAGATCGGCCCGCGGGACGTCAAGTCGGGGCAGGCCGTCCTGGTGCGCCGCGACACCAGGGAGAAGGAAACCGTGCCGCTGGCCGCTCTCGCGGCCCGCGTCCCGGAGCTGCTCGAGGCGATCCAGGCCCGGCTCTTCGCCGACGCCAAATTGTTCCTCGATGCCAATATCCGCGACGCGGCCGATTACACGAGCTTCAAGAATATCCTGGAAAACCAGCGCGGGTTCATCCGCGCGCCCTGGTGCGGCGGCGAGGAGTGCGAGGACAGGATCAAGGCCGAGACCATGGCCACGATCCGGGTCATGCCGCTCGACGAGGCCGAAGGCCGGACGGACGCCCCCTGCGTCTGCTGCGGCCGGCCGGGGAAGGCCCTGGCCTTTTTCGCCCGCTCGTATTGAGGATACGGACGTCCGTTTCGGACGGCCGGAACGCGTCAGCATGCAAGATAAGCCTGATCACGGCGCCGGACTCCGGAGGATGGTGGAGACCCAGATTGCCGCCCGCGGCGTCCGCGACGCCAAGGTCCTCGAAGCGATGAGCAAGGTCCCGCGCCACCTCTTCGTCCCCGAAGGCCTGCGCGGCGCCGCCTTCGCCGACGAGCCCCTGCCGATCGGCGACGGCCAGACGATATCCCAGCCGTACATCGTCGCCTATATGACGGAGGCCCTGGGCCTGCGGGGAGGGGAAAGGGTCCTCGAGATCGGCACGGGATCGGGGTACCAGACGGCCATCCTGGCGGAAATCGCCGGCCGGGTCTTCACCGTCGAGCTCATCGAATCGCTCTCGGTCAAGGCCCAAGCCCTCCTCGGCTCGCTCGGCTACGGGAACATCAGCTTCCGGGTCGGCGACGGCGCGGAGGGCTGGCCCGAGGAGGCGCCGTTCGAGGCCATTCTCGTGACCGCCGCCGCGGCCGCCGTGCCCCCGGCCCTCGAGCGCCAGCTCGGTCCGGCCGGGACCATGATCGCGCCGGTCGGGACCGACTGGCAGGAGCTCATCCGCTTCCGGAAGAGGGACGGGGGCCTCGCCCGCGAGCGGCTGTTGTCCGTACGCTTCGTCCCGCTGGTGACCACGCATTGAAATACGTCTGAAAGGATGATCGATATGATTTCCTCGCCCGCCCGTTTCCTCACGAAGGCCGGACTTCCCGTCCTCCTCGTTTTGTCCCTCGCGCTTCAGGCGCAATGCCTGAACCGGAACCAGAGGGACCGGTTCATCAAGGTTTTCCTGCCGAACGGCCGGTCCGTGACGGCGGAGCTGGCGGTGACCGACACGGAAAGGGCCCGGGGCCTGATGTTCCGGGAAAAAATCCAGCCCGACGAGGCCATGCTGTTCGTCTTCGACAGCGAAGACCTGCATGCCTTCTGGATGAAGAACACCCTCATCCCGCTCGACATGCTCTGGCTCGACGGCGCCCGGCGGGTGATCCATATCGCGGCCGAGGTCCCCCCGTGCAAGGAAGACCCCTGCCCGTCCTACGGGCCGGAAGTGCCGGCCTCGTACGTGCTCGAGCTCAAGGCGGGGAAGGCGGCCGCGGAGGGCCTCAAGGTCGGTGACAGGCTCCAATTCGTCCTGCCGGAGTGGGTAAGGAAGGACCTCCGCTGAGCCGGCCGCGGTCCCGGTTCGCGGCTAATTGGATTTTTCGCCGTAGCGGGTGATCTTGGGGAACTTCTCGGGGTCCTGCCCGTAGAAGAACAGCCACCGGTCGTAGGTTTCCTGATCGTTGTAAATCCGGAAGGACTGCTTCGGCGATGAGCCGGCCACGCCGAGAATGACGGGTTGGCGGACGGACGACAACGATTTCTCGGGGACGAGGAGGACTTCCTGCCCCGTCGCGCCGGCGGCCGAGGACGAGGATCCGGATGTCGAGGGATTGCAGATGACGGTCCATTCGCCGGATTCCGTCAGGGGGTCCTTGTAGAGCTTGCGGATGAATTTCTTTTCCAGCAGTTCTTTCAGGCTGGTGGGGAAGCGTCCCGGATTCTTGGCGGTGTAGAGGCGCACGGCCTCGACGTACTGCCGGCCGCGGAAGATGAGCTCCTCCTCCTGCTCGCGGCGGACTTCCGTCTGCCAGAAAGGGACGGCGACGAGCATGCCGATGCCGATGGCGAAAACGGCCAGCATCAGGATGATGACGACATAACCCTTCTTGCCGCGCGTGACGGGAGCGCCCCGGCGCGGACGGTCGGCGCCGCCTTCTACCATGTGTTATAGACCGTCCCGTCGATGGGGGATTTCTGGTCCGAGCCGGATTTGACGTCGACGACGCCGAGGGTCTCGGGCATGACGTACTCGTCGGGCGGCAGGGTCTCCCGGACCTCCTCCCAGGTCGTCGGGGACTTGGTGACGGGATCGACCGGGAGGGAGCGGAGATAGCCGTCTTGGACGAGGGCCTGGAGGGAGGCCGGGTACTTGCCCTTGTCCTGGTAGTAGAGGTCGATCTGCTTGCGGATCTGGAAGAGGTTCTCCCGGAGCACGGCCTCGCGGGCCTTGACCAGTGAATACTTGTACTGCGGCAGGCCCAGACCGACAAGAATGCCGATCAGGGCGAAGACGATGACCATTTCGATCAGAGTGAAACCGCCGTTCCGGCCGGACCTCCATGTCTTCCTCATGGCTCACCAATCCCTGTAATAAGTTCCGTCGAGGGCCTTGGCCTGGCTCTTGGTGTATACGTCGTAGACGTTTTCCTTGCCCCACTTGTCCGCGTCGCGGTCGTCCTGGTAGGAACGGAGGCCCCAGTCCGTGGAATCCGTCATGGGGTCGCGGGGGATGCGGCGGAGAAACCTGATGATCTTCTTGCCCTTCGATTTCCCCTTGGACTGGCCGCCGTCCCGGCTCTGGATCTCGACGCCCTTGACCAGGACGTCCAGCGTCGGAGGATAGCCCTCTTCCTCGTCGTCCTTGACCTCGATTTTTTTCTCGTCGGCGAGCTTCTTGTAGGCGTCGATGGCCTCCCGGATCTGGCGGAGGCTGCGGCGGAACTCGACCTCATTCTCCCTCTGGACGGCGATCTTCGCCAGGGGCAGGGCGGACCACGCCAGGATGGACAAGATGGTCAGGGCGACGACCATCTCGACCAGGGTGAATCCCTTCTTGAGAGGTCTCGATGCCGTCATCTCGGGGGCCTCATCCCCAAGCCGTCAATATCTATTTCGCCGGTCGTGGGGGCGGTTGCCTGAATGCTCCCGGTGGGGCCGCGCCGGCGGGGGGGCGGTGCCGTCCGCCGGCGCCGAGGACCCATCCTGTTCCAGCGCCTTCTTGCTCAGCCGGATCTTGTTGTCGACGGGGTCGATGCTGAGGACCTTGACCGTGATCGTGTCGCCGAGCTTGAGGACGTCCCGGATGTCGTTGATCCGGTACGGCGCGACCTCGGAGATATGAAGCAGGCCGACGAGGTTCGGCATGATCTCGACGAAGGCCCCGTACTCCTCGAGCCGGACAACCTTGCCGGTGTACGTCTGGCCGAGCTCGGCCTCGGCCGTCAGGTCGAGGATCATCTGCTTGGCCCGTTCGGCGGCCGACATGTCGGTGGAAGCGATGACGATCCGTCCGTCGTCCTCGATGTCGATCTTGGCGCCCGTCTGGCTGATGATCTTCTTGACGATTTTCCCGGCGGGTCCGATGACTTCGCTGATCTTCTCCGGGTTGATGAACAGGATCAGGATGCGCGGCGCATAGACGGAGATTTCCGGGCGCGGCTCGGCCATGGCGCCTTTCATCAGGGACAGGACCTTGAGCCGCGCCTCCCGGGACTTGGCCATGATCTCGCGGAGCATCGGCAGGGTGACGCAGGAGATCTTGAGGTCGAGCTGGATGGCCGTGACGCCCTTGTCGGAGCCGGTCATCTTGAAGTCCATGTCGCCGTAATGGTCCTCGAGGCCGGCGATGTCGGTCAGGATGGCGTAATCGTCGCCTTCCTTGACCAGGCCCATGGCGATGCCGGCCACGGTCATCTTCAGCGGGACGCCCGCGTCCATCAGGGCCAGGATGCCGCCGCAGACGGTGGCCATCGAGGACGAGCCGTTCGATTCCAGGATGTCGGAAACGATGCGGATCGTGTAGGGGAACTTGTCATCGTCGGGGATGGCGGGCAGGATGGCCTTCTCGGCCAGGGCGCCGTGCCCGATCTCCCGCCGTCCGGGGGACCTGAGGAAGGCGACCTCGGCCACCGAGAAGGGCGGGAAGTTGTAATGCAGCATGAACTTCTTCCGCGATTCCTCGCCCAGGGTGTCGAGGCGCTGGGCGTCCTCAACGGTGCCGAGGGTGATGGTGGCCAGGGACTGGGTCTCGCCCCGCGTGAACAGGGCCGAGCCGTGCGTCCTGGGCAGGAAGCCGACGTCCATGGTGATCGGCCGGATCTCGTCGAACTGTCGGCCGTCGGTGCGCAGATGCTTCTTGAGGACCAGCTCCCGGAAGAGCTTCTCCTGGATCTTGTCGATGAGGCCTTTGACCTCGATCCGCTCGTCGGCGTTCTCCTCGGGGATGGCGGCCAGGTACTTGTCGCGGACGGCGGCGACGGCCGCCTCGCTGACGAGCTTGCCCCTGACCTGCATGGCCTCGAGCAGGGCCGGCCCGAGCTCCCGCTCGACCTTCTCGAACTTTTCCTTGTCGACGGTCTTGGGCGTGAACTCGCGCTTCTTGATGTTGAGCTTGGCGTACAGGTCCTTCTGGGCCTGGATGATCTTCAGGTTGGCTTCGTGGGCGATCCCGAGGCCTTCGAGGATCTTCTCCTCCTCGACTTCCTTCGAGCCGCACTCGATCATGATGATCCCGCCCTCGTTGCTGACGACTGTCAGGTTGATGGGGCTCGTCTCGAGCTCGGAGGCCGTCGGGTTGACGACGTATTGGCCGTCGATGACCCCGACCTTGACCGCGCCGAGCGGCGTCGTGAAGGGGATGTCGGAGAAGTAGAGGGCGGCCGAGGCGCCGATGACGCCCAGGGTGTCGGGCTCGTTCTCGAGGTCGGCCGAGAGGAGCAGCCCGACGATCTGGGTGTCGAAGAAATAGCCGTTGGGGAACAGCGGCCGGATGGGCCGGTCGATCAGGCGGGCCACCAGGATCTCGCGCTCGGACGGACGTCCCTCACGCTTGAAGAAGCCGCCGGGGATCTTGCCCGCGGCGTAGGTGTTTTCCCGGTAGTCGACGATGAGGGGAAGGAACTCCTTCTCGACCTTCATCTCCTTGCGGGAGGTGGCCGTCGCCAGCATGATGGTGTCGCCGTAGCGCACCAGGGCCGAGCCGTCGGCCTGCTTGGCGATCTTGTTGATTTCTATGGACAGGGTCCTTTTGTTGATTTCCAGACTGATAGTGTCGAACATGATAATTCCCTTGGAGGGCTCGGCTCTACTTGCGCAGTCCGAGCTTCTGGATGAGTTTCTCGTAGCGGCCGACGTCGTCCTTCTTGATGTACTCAAGGAGGCGTTTCCTCTGACCGACGAGCTTCATGAGCCCCGGCCGGGAACCGAAATCCTTCTTGTGGTTGGCGAAATGCTTGACCAGCAGATTGATCCGCTCCGTCAGGAGCGCGACCTGGATCTCCGGCGAGCCCGAATCCGTGGCGTGGCTCTGGTTTTCCTTAATGACTCGCGTTTTGTCTTCCTTGCTTAACACGTCTGATGTTACTCCTATATTTTTTCTCTTTTTTATGTTTTTCGGGGCTATTTTAGCAAATAGGAACGGAAATGTAAACTTTTTCTTCTGGTTACGGAATCGGCCGGGCCGGACGCGGCCCGGGAGCCGCCCCCGTCAGGGGACGGGAACGGGGGAAGGGGGCCGGCTCCGGTCAGGAGGTCAGGGCCTTCCTGCGGGCCAGCAGCTGGTGGGCGTACTTCGATGACAGGCCGCCCTGTTTTTCCTTGCAGATCGCGAGCTGGGAGTCGATCTCGGCCAGGGTAAGCCTGTTGGTCTTCTTGGTTTTCGGAGTCGTCGATTCGGCCGCCGGTGCCGCCGGCGCCTCGGTCGTCTTGTCCGCTTTGTTCTCGGCCATGGTGAGTTCCTTTCGATTCCCGCCGCGGTCTCCGCGGCCGGGAGCTGACGTAATCTACCAGAAACCCGCGGCGAAATCAACAGCGGGCGGGTTTACATCCGGCCCGCTTTTCTCTATATTGAACCTTTCGACAGGCCTCGGCCGGAGAAACGGATGAAACCGATCAAAAGACGCGCTTTCCTCAGAGGAGCGGCGAAGACGGCGGCCGTCGTTTCGGCGGCCGGCGGCGGGCTGCTCCTCAAGGGCTGTTCGACCGGCAAGGATTACGACCTTGTCATCTCCGGCGGCGCCGTTTATGACGGCACGGGAGGCCCGGCGGTCCGGACCGACGTCGGCATCTCCGGCGGAGCGATCAGATCCATCGGGAAGATCCCGACGTCCCGGGCCAAAAGCATCGTCGAAGCCGGCGGCCTGGCCGTCGCGCCGGGTTTCATCGACGTCCATGAGCACACGTCGGTCGAGCTCCTCGTCAATCCCAAGGCGGAGAGCGCCGTGCGGCAGGGCGTGACGACCGTGGTCAGCGGGAACTGCGGCGATTCCCCCTTTCCTCTCACCGAGGCCATGGCCGAAGAGATCGGCCGCTCCATGCTCACCGAGTACGGCCTGGACCTCGACTGGCGGAACGCCCGCGGATTCTTCGATCGGATCGGGCGCGCGGGCCTGGCGCCGAATTACGCCTCATTCGCCGGCCACGGGACGATCAGGGGGGCGGCCATGGGCTACGGGAACAGGCCGCCCGGCGCCGCCGAGCTCGAGCGGATGAAGGTCCTGGTCGGCGAGGCCATGGAGGCGGGGACGCTCGGCCTTTCCTCCGGCCTTGAGTATTCGCCGGGAAGCTTCGCCTCGACGGACGAACTCATCGCCCTTTGCCGGGTCGCCGCCCGGACCGGCGGGGTGTACGCGACCCACGTGCGGAACGAACAGGAGGGGATCCTCGAAGCCGTGGACGAGGCCATCCGAATCGCCCGGGAAACGCCCATCCGCCTCCAGATCTCCCACCTCAAAATCGGCTATCAGAAGAATTGGCCCAAGTTCGCCGAGCTCATGGCGCGCATCGACAAGGCCGCGGGCGGCGCGTCCCTGCGGGTGGACAGGTACCCTTACACCGCCTGGGGCACGGGGCTCAACATGTTCTTCCCTTTGTGGTCGAGGGAGGGAACGAGCCGTGATTTCCTGGCCCGGCTCCAAGATCCGTCCCTCCAGGGCCGGCTGAGGGCCGCCGTCGAAAAGAAGGGAAGCGACGTCGGCTCCTGGGACAAGGTCCTCATCTCCAACGTCGCCACCGAGCATAATCGCCCGTACGAAGGGATGAATATCCTGGAGGCGTCGGGCCGGGCCGGGCTGGACCCCTTCGAGTTCATGAGGAAGCTCCTCATCGAGGAGGACAACGAAGTCGGGATGATCACCTTCGCCATGAGCGAGGACCATCTCAAGAAGCTCCTGGCACACCCGCTCGTCGGCATCGGCTCCGACGGCACGGCGGTCGCCCCTTACGGGCCTCTCGCCAAGGGCAAGCCGCATCCCCGCGTGTACGGCACGTTCCCTCGGGCTCTCGGCCGCTATGTCCGGGAAGACAAGGTCGTGCCTCTCGAGGAAATGATCCGGAAGATGACGTCGATGCCGGCCGGCCATCTCGGCTTCCTCAGGCGCGGGCGGCTTCAGGTGGGTTGGGCGGCGGACCTCGTCGTCTTCGATCCCGGCCGCGTCATCGACAAGGCCACCTGGACCGCCCCGGCGCAGTATCCCGAAGGCATCGAGGCCGTAATCGTCAACGGCGTCGCGGTCCTCGCGGCGGGCGAGTCCACGGGACGTCTGCCGGGCAAGGTCTTGAGAAAAAATAGCCGCGGGGTGGTCGCGTGATCCGGCGGCTGGCCGCCGGCCTGCTCCTGGCTTGCGCTCCCGTCGTCGGGGCGGACCTCGTGCGGCAATCCGTCAGCACCCCCTCCGGCGTCACCGTCGAGATATCGTGCCGGGCGTTCGAGCCGGGCGAGCCTGTCTTTGTCGTTCTCAAAAGTCGCGACGCCGCCGCGGTCCGCGTCCGGTTCCTGGGCAAGAGCGTCGTCCTGAAACCTGTCGTGGCGGCCGGACGCAATCCGCTGGCCTTCCTCGGCATCGACCTGGACGCCAAGCCCGGGCCTTATGCGGTGGATATCCTGGCGGAAAAAAGTGACGGGTCGATCGAGGAGGCGAGGGCCGAGATCGCCGTTTCCGCGAAAGCGTTCTTTTCGATGAAGATGTCGTTGCCGCGGCAATTCGTGACGCCGCCGAGCTCGCAGGCCGAGAGGATCCGGCGCGAGGCCGAGATCGTCGCCTTGATTTATTCCATGAGCGCCCCGGAATGGCTGGGGGACGGCGGCTTTGTGGCCCCGCATCCGGCCGAGGCCTGGCCGAATTTCGGCCAGAGGCGCCTGACCAACAACGTCCTCAGCTCGGTCCACGGCGGCGTCGATCTCAAGGTCCCGTGGGGCGAGCCGATCAGGGCCGCCAACCGGGGCCGGGTCGTCCTGGCCAGCCCGCTCTACCTCTCTGGAAAATCGGTCATCATCGATCACGGCCTGGGGGTGTTCAGCTTTTATTGCCACCTCTCGAAGCTCCTCGTCCGCCGCGGCGACATGGTGGCCAAAGGCACGGTCATCGGCAAGTGCGGCAGTACCGGGCGTTCCTCCGGGCCTCATCTTCACTGGGCCATGAGGGCGGCCGACAGCCGTGTCGATCCTTATGCCATGCTGGCGTTCCTCATTGACGAAGAGCCCGTTTCCGCGGAAAGCGGACGGGGGAGGACCGCGGCGTCCGAAAGAAGGATTCCATGAGCAGCGCCAGGGTGCAAGGTTCGCTTTCCGAGGCGGTCCGCAGGGCCTATGAGGCCGGCCAGGAAGACGAGCTCCTCGAGCCCCTCATCCGCGTCGACGCTCAAGGACGGCCCGTCGGACGCATCGGCGCCGGCGACTCGGTCGTCTTCTACGACGTCCGCGGCGAGAGGGAGGTCACGATCACGCGCAGCCTGACCGAGCCGGGGCTGAGCTCCTTTCCGGCCGCCCGGCTGGATCTGAACTTCGTCACGCTCATCGAATACGCCCCGTCGCTCCGGGCGCGGACGGCTTTCCCGCCGGAGCGGAAACTGCGGCAGACGGCGACCGAGGCCTTCTCGGCGGCCGGATTCCGCGTCCTCAAGATCGCCGAGTCGGAGAAGGCGACGCACGTCGGCTTTTTCTTCAACGGCAAGACGGACGACGTCTTCCCGGGCGAGGAGAGGATCATCGTTCCCTCGCCGAGGGTCGATCAGTACGCTGAGCGGCCGGAGATGAGCGCGGCCGAGCTGGCCGACGTCATCATCTCCCGGATGAGCGGTGACGGTCCCCGGCTCATCGTGGCCAACGTGGCCAACGTGGACGAAGTCGGCCATCTCGAAAACCGCGAGGCCGTCCTCAAGGCCGTGCGGACGGCCGACGGCGCCCTGGGCCGGATCGCCGCCGCCGCGCGCGACGCCGGGGTCACGGTCGCGGTCACGGCCGACCACGGCACCGCCGAGCAATGGCTCTATCCGGACGGGACGGTGGACACCGGCCACACGAAGAATCCCGTTCCCTTCGTCCTGCTGGACTTCGGGCCGGACGCGCCGGCTTGGGCCCTGAGGGAGAGGGGGGAGCTGGCCGACGTCGCGCCCACGCTCCTGGACCTGGCCGGTCTCACGGCGCCGGCCGTGATGACGGGCCGCTCGCTCATCGAGGCGCCGCGCGGCGGCCGCCCGCCGAGGCGCAAGATCCTGCTCCTCATTCTGGACGGCTGGGGCCACCGGGAGGAGACCTACGGCAACCTGATCAGGGAAGCGGGGCCGGCCGAGTTCGACCGGATCTGGCGCGGCGGGCCGCGCTCCGTCCTCGAGGCCGCCGGCGAGGCCGTGGGCATGCCGGCCGGAACGGTCGGGAACTCGGAGGCGGGCCATCTCCATCTCGGGGCCGGCCGGCGCGTTCTGCTGGATCGCGTCCGGATCGACAAGGCGATCGAGAACGGCGATTTCTTCCGCAATGAAGCCCTCCTGTGGGCCATGAACGAGGCCCGGGCCGCCGGCCGGGCACTGCATTTCATGGGCATCGTTTCCTTTTACAGCTCCCACGGCACAATCCGCCACCTCTTCGCGTTGATGCGGCTGGCGAAGCAGGCCGGACTCGAGCGCGTCTTCATCCATTCCTTCATCGGCCGCCGCAACGACATGCCGGAAACGGGGGCGGTCTATATCGAAAAGATCGAGCAGCTGGCCCGGGAGCTCGGCCTCGGCGAGGTGGCCACGGTGATGGGCCGTTACTGGCCGCTGGCCCGGGCCAACACGCCGGACCGCGTCGAGAAAGCCTACCGGGCCCTCGTCTACGGCGAATAGAGGGACCGCCCTTCTTTTCGCGCCGGCAGGACGGATTCTGCGGCGGTCATAGAACTTTTTTCCGTTGCACACCGTATACCATTACGAATAAACTAGGCGCATCAGATGAGTCTCGAAGTCAGCCACCTGCGTTTCAGCTACGGGAAGATCACGGCCCTCGACGACGTGAGCTTCAAGCTCGGCGAGGGGGCCGTCGGCCTGCTCGGGCCGAACGGCGCCGGCAAGAGCACTCTCCTCCGCATCCTGCTGGGCTTCCTCACTCCCGAACGCGGGGAGGGGACGGTCCTCGGCTACGACATCCGCCGGGACCAGGCCCGGATCCGGCGCGTCGTCGGCTACATGCCCGAGGACGACTGCTTCGTCGCCGGCATGGACGCCGTGACCTTCACGGCCTATTTCGGCGAGCTCTCGGGCATGCCGCGCCAGGAGGCGATGAAGCGGGCCCACGAGGTCCTCTTCTACGTCGGCCTGGAAGAATCGCGGTACCGGCTCCTCGACACGTATTCGGCGGGGATGAAGCAGAGGCTCAAGCTGGCCCAGGCCCTCGTCCACGATCCGAAGCTCCTTTTCCTCGACGAGCCGACCTCCAACCTCGATCCCCAGGGCCGCAAGGAGGTCCTCGAGCTCATCGAGGACATCACTTCCCACAAGGACATCCAGGTTTTCCTCTCGTCCCACATCCTGGACGACATCGAGTCCTTGTGCTCTTCGGTTGTCATCCTGAACAAGGGCCGCCTCGCGGCCGAAGGACGGCTCGATGACCTGCGGGCCATCGACTACAGCCTCTACGAGCTGAGGGTCAAGGACGGCGAGGAGAAGGCCTTCCGCGGCGAACTCGAATCGCTCGAATGTCGGGTGGACGAGACCGAGGACGGCCTCATCAAGGTCTACATGCCGGCGGGCATGGAGCGGATGGAGATCTTCCGGGCGGCCAATCGGACCGGCGTCCAGATCCGCTATTTCGTCAAGAGCAAGACGTCGCTCGAGGACCTGTTCGCCCAGGTCGTGGGGGTGGATTGATGGAAGTCATCCGCGCCCGGGGCTATCACCATTGGGACGGCCGTCTCGAGGAGCGGCGCTTCCCCTGGTGGCCGGTGACGCGCACCGGCATCCGGTTGGCCTTCAGGAAGAAATGGTTCAAGTTCTTCTTCGCCGGCGGGTTCCTTCCGTCGGTCGTCACCCTCGCTTTCATCTACGCCTCGGAGCGTCTCGACGACTTCGCCGCCATGCTCCGCGGCAATACCAAGCTGATCACCGTCGATCCGAAGTTCTTCATGAACTTCCTCACCAACGGCGGCCTGCTGTTCTTCCTCGTCATGGTCCTCGTCTTCGCCGGCGCCGGGCTCATCGCCGACGACCTCAAGCACAACTCCCTGCAGATCTATTTCTCGCGCCCGCTCGGGAAGAAGGATTACCTGCTCGGCAAGATGGCCGTCGTCTTCTTCTTCGTCCTGATCCTGACCTTCGTCCCGGCGGTTGTCCTGTTCCTCTTCAAGCTCGTCTTCGCCGGGAGCTTCAAGTTCTTCCTGGACTATCCCTGGCTCCTGCTCTCGATCACCGGATACACGGCCGTGCTGACCGTCTTCTTCGCCTTCTACACGCTCCTCCTGTCGGCCCTGAGCAAGGACAGCCGGTACGTCATGATCCTCGTCTTCATGGTCTATTATTTCTCCCAGGCTCTCAGCGCCATCCTGATGAACATCTTCCGGACGCCCTACATGGTCTTGTTCTCGATCCGCGAGAACCTCCGGCAGGTGGCGGCCTTTCTCTTTGTCCAGAAGCTGCCGCACGGCATTCCCGTCTTCTGGTCGTTCCTCGTCCTGGCGGCCGTCTGCGGTCTGTCCGCCTGGGTCCTCAACAAAAAAATCCGCGCCGCCGAGGTGATCCGGTGACCGCCGTCATCGAAGCGCGAAGCCTGTCGAAATGGTACGGGAACGTCCTCGGCCTGAGCGACGTGTCCCTGCAGATCGAGAGCGGCATCACCGGCCTGCTCGGGCCCAACGGCGCCGGCAAGTCGACGTTCATGAAGCTCATCACCGGGCAGATGAAGCCGAACATCGGCTCTGTGGCCGTCCGCGGCGAGAACGTCTGGAACAATTTCCGCCTCTTCTCGCGCATCGGCTTCTGCCCCGAGCCGGACGCGTTCTATGAGGACGTCTCGGGCTGGGAGTTCCTGACCGGACTGCTGAGCTTCTATGGCTTCGGCCCGGCGGAGGCGGCGGCGCGGGCGGCGAAGGCCCTGGATATCGTGGAGCTCGCGGCGGACAAGGACCGCAAGATCCGGAGCTACAGCCGCGGCATGCGTCAGAGGGTCAAGTTCGCCCAGGCCATCGCCCACGATCCGGACATCATCATCCTCGACGAGCCGCTCAGCGGCCTCGACCCCCTGGGCAAGAGGCGGCTCATCAAGCTTATCAAGGACTTCCGGAACGAGGGCAAGACCGTCCTCGTTTCGAGCCACGTCCTGCCCGAGATCGAGGCCGTGACCTCGCGCATCATCATGATCCATCAGGGGAAGATCCTGGCCCAGGGCGACATCCATTACATCCGGGAGCTGATCGAGACCCATCCCCACATGATTTCCCTCCGGTGCGATGATCCGCGGGCCGTCGCGGCCGTCTTCGTCGGCGACCCGTCCATCCTGAAGATAACGTTCGGCCCCGACGGCCGGACCCTCGTCGTCGAGACCCACAACCGGGACGCGTTCTTCAGCCGCCTTCAGGCCGTCGTTGTGGAGAAGGGCATCGGGGTCGATGAGATCAGCTCGCCGGACGACAACCTCCAGGCGGTCTTCGACTATCTCGTGGTGAGGTGACATGAACCCCAAAGACAGCGGCCGCGCCCCCTCCTTCGGAACGTCGTTCCGGAGCGTTTTTTCCTTCTTCTTTTTCCTCGGCCGGCGGACCGGAAAGACCCGCGTCTTCTACCTGCTGGGGCTCATCCCGGTCGCCATCGCCGTTTTTGTCAAGATCATCCTGGCCGGCCGGGGGGATGTCGTCGGGGGCGTCTTCAACGAGATCTTGATGGTCTTTTTCGTGACTTTCGACATCGTCATCATGTCGCTCTTTTACGGAACCTCGATCGTCGCCGAGGAAGTCGACGGCCGGACCCTGCCGTATCTCGCCAGCCGGCCGCTCCCCAAGCCCGCGATCTTCCTGGGGAAGTACGCGGCCTGCGTGTGCCTGATGGTCCTTGTCGTGGCGACGAGCCTTTTCCTGTCGTTTTTCATCCTGAACGGCCAGAGACTCGGGGAGGCCGATCTCTACCTGACGTTCCTCAGGGACCTCGGCGTCCTCGTCCTGGGCATCCTCGCCTATACGGCATTTTTCGCCTTTCTCGGGTCATTCCTCAAGCGGGCGATCATCGTCGGGCTCATCTTCGGCTTCGGCTGGGAGAATATCATCCAGTATTTCCCCGGATCGACGCAGAAGTTCTCCCTCGTCCACTACATGAAATCGCTCCTGCCGCGCCAGCCGACGGGAAGCGGCGGCCGGTTGGCCATCCTGCTCTTCAAGCTGGAGCCGAGCAAACCGGTCGTCGCCGTCCTGGCCCTGCTCGTGATCACCGCGGTGTTCCTGGCCCTGGGCTGTTGGCTCTTCCGGAAGAAGGAATACCTCTTCGAGGAATAGGGCGCGGGCCTTATCAAACGACGGGACGCCGTCCCGCTACTTCTTGATTTGCGCTTCGGGCTTTTTCTCTTCCGCCTTGCCGCTCTTCGACTCCGGCTGTCCGAACGAAACCATGCCGGCGGCCTTTTCCCGGGCCATCTTGCCGAGCTTGTCGAGGAGTTCGGAGCCGAGGCCCGCGTAGATCTTCACGTGGTCGTCGCCCGAGGTGATCTCGAGGGCGTTCATCAGGTCCATCACGGCTTGGCCCTGCCCCGCGGCCGCGGCGCCCATGGCCTTGAATCCGTTCAACATGTCGGCCAGTTGCTTGTTCTGTTCCTTGGTCCCGCCGAGGCTCTGGATCTCTGCGATGAAAAGCGCGTCGGCGTAATCAAAGGACACCGTGACGCCGGTCACTCCCTGGAAAGACTTGAGCATCGGATTTCTCTCGATGAGACCCTTGGTCATGTCGGGGGGAAGCGCAAAGGCCCCCCAGGCCACGGCGGAAGTGTTGACGGCCTTGAGGACTTTGGCCATCTCGGGGCTCTTGCTGATGGAATCGGCCTTCTTTCGATAGACGTCGATGACGTTCCGGACAACCTTGTCGTTGCCGAGGACGATGTTCGAATCGTCGAGGACAGCGCCTACGACGGTAAATGACTTTTGGGGGCTGTTGAATTCCAGTCCCTTGTAGAGCGTGATCCCCTCGTAGGTTTCCTGCGGCAGGCCCTTGCCCGGGCCTGTCAACTTGGATAAGAGGTCCGCCTTGTTGAAACGCGCGTTCACGATAACGGCCCCTTCCTGGCCCTTGCCTGTCGGGTTTACTCCTGAGGCGATGGCCAGGAAATAGATGTCCTTCGCGGGGTCGATTCCGGCCTTGGCCACAAATTCGTCGTACTTCTTCTTCGTGGCCTCTTCCTTGAGCGCCCTGACGGCTGGTTCGGTGGCCAGGGCCTTGTGGACATTGATCAGGACGACGCCCCGGGCGTCGGCGGGGATCAGTTGAAGCATCGACTTCGCCGTCGCCGTGCCCGCCTTCAGGCCGCCCTCGTTGGCGCAGGACACGAGGCTGGCGGCGATGAGAATGGCCATAATGATCTGGAAATGTTTTTTCATAGTGCGAACCTCCCACTCACAAGGGTATACGGAATCTCCCTGTCGTGAGTTCCTGGCGTCACTATACCTGAAAAGCGTTCCCCGGCGCAATGCGCCCGACGGGCCCTGTCCCGGGCCACCCGTCAGGCGAGAATCCACAGTTGCGCGGGAGGGATTTTTGATATAGAAATAGGTCCTTGGCGCGGCCCGGGCGTCGCGGAGGAGATTGATCATGATGCGCAAGACTCTCATCGGCTTTTCGCTCGCTCTCTTGCTCCTGCTGGGCGCACATTCCGCCGCGGCGGCGGCCCGGATGCCGCAGATCCTGGGATTGAAGGAGCAGGCGGCGGTCTGCGACGGATGGCTGACCGTCCGGCTCGAGAAGATCCTGCCAGAGCTCATGCGGCGGGAGAAAATCGATATGTGGCTCGTCATCTGCCGGGAGTACAACGAGGACCCGGTTTACCTTTCCCTCGTGCCCTGGAACAGCCTCTCGGCACGCCGCTTGACCATCCTCGTCTTCTTCGACAAGGGAGAGGCGAAGGGCGTGGAGCGTTTCTCCGTCAGCCGCTACGGCGTCGGCGGGTTCTACAGGACGATCTGGGATCCCGCCCGTGAAGACCAGTGGCTGGCCCTCGCCAAGGCGATCAAGGACAGGAACCCCAAGCGCATCGGCATCGACGAATCCGAGACCTTCGCCTTCGGGGACGGCCTCACGGCCTCGCTCAAGAAGAGGCTCGTCCAAGCCCTGGGCCCCGAATACGCCAAGCGGCTCGTATCGGCGGAGAACCTGGCCGTCGGCTGGCTCGAGCGCCGCCTGCCCGAGGAGCTGGGGGTCTATCCCCATATCGCGGCCATCGCCCACGCCATCATCGCCGAGGCCTTCTCTCCGGCCGTCATCACGCCCGGCGCGACCAGGACGGAAGACGTCGAGTGGTGGATGTGGGAGAAGGTCCGGAGCCTCGGGCTCCAGACCTGGTTCGGGCCGTCGATCTCGATCCAGCGGCCGAAATCCAGCCCGCACCGGGGCGGTTCCATCATCCACCGCGGCGACCTCCTGCATTGCGACTTCGGCATCGTCTATCTGAAGCTCCACACGGACACCCAGCAGATGGCCTACGTCCTCAACGACGGAGAGGACGACGCCCCGCGCGGCCTGAAGGAGGCCCTGGCCCGGGGCAACCGCCTGCAGGACATCCTTTTCGAGGAGATGAAAGAGGGCCTGACCGGCAACCAGATCCTGGCCGCGGCCCTGAAGAAAGCCAAGGAGGAAGGCCTGAAGGCCAGCATCTACACCCATCCCCTCGGCTTCCACGGCCACGCCGCCGGCCCGCCGATCGGGCTCTGGGACATGCAAGGGGGTGTTCCCGGCGCGGGGGACTATCCGCTCCGCCTCGACACCGTCTATTCGATCGAGCTCAATGTCGGGGCCGCCGTCCCGGAATGGGGAGGGGAGGAAGCCCAGATCGGACTCGAGCAGGACGCCGCTTTCACCCGTTCGGGGGCCCGCTATCTGGACAAGAGACAGACCGGGCTTCATCTCGTCCGGTAGCGGAAGGACGTCCTGCCCGGTTTCGGGCCGGAGACGCATTTTGTGAAAAGAGAAGGAGATAGCGACCATGGCCGCTTTCATGGATCTTGTCAGAAGCCGGCGGAGCATCCGGCGCTTTCTGGACCGGCCCGTCGAGCGCGAGAAAATCGCCACCTGCCTCGAAGCGGCGCGCCTGGCGCCGTCGGCCCATAACGCCCAGCCGGCGCGGTACATCGTCATAGACGTCCCCGAGCTCAAGGAGGCCGTCTGCCGAGAGGCCTTCTCGGGCATCTATTCGATGTGCCGGTTCGCGGCCCAGGCGCCGGTCATGATCGTCATCCTGGCCAAGACCTCAGTCGTCGCCCACCAGCTCGCCCCCGGTCTGCAGGGAGTCCCGTTCCACTTCGTCGACATCGGCATCGCCGGCGAGCATTTCATCCTCCAGGCCGAGGAGCTGGGACTCTCGACCTGCTGGATCGGCTGGTTCAACGGACGGAAGGTCCGCAGGGTTCTCAAGGTGCCGCGGCGCTACAAGATCGTCGCCCTCCTGCCCGTCGGCTATGCCGCCTCGCGGCCGCCCAGGCCGACCGTGCGGAAGCCTCTCGAGGAAGTGGCCTGGTGGAACGGCCTCGGCCGGGAGGAAGAGGAGAAGGAAACCGGGACAGATCAGACGCCGGAAGGCTGACGGATACGAAGATGCCTCTTTTCCTGGCCATCGCGTTGTCCATCTACGGCCTGGTCAATTTCTACATCGGCCGGCGGGGCTGGCAGGCCCTGGCCGGCGCACCGACGGCGAGAGCGGTTTTCCTCGTCGTGTTCATCTGCTTCGTCCTGGCTTATCCGGCGGCGCGTTTCGCCGTGGCCTTCGGCCGGAATTCCGTGTACGGCTTCCTGGTCAAGGCCGGCTCGTTCCATCTGGCCTTGATGCTCTATCTCTTCATGGGGGTCCTCGTCGTCGACTTGTTCCGCCTGGCCAACGCCTTCGTGCCGTTCTTCCCGAAATCGTTCTCGTCCCGGCCGCATCAGACGGGACTGGCGTTATTTCTTCTCGTCGGCGGAGGCTCCCTCCTCGTCATCGCCGGCGGGGCGCTGAACGCCGCGCGGCCGCGGCTGAGGGAGCTGGCGATTCCCATCGACAAGCCGGCCGGCGGCCGGACGGGCCTGACCATCGTCATGGCCTCGGACGTCCACCTCGGAATGGTCGCGGGGATTTCCCGCCTGAAGCCGCTCGTCGAACGCATCAACGCCCTGGCCCCGGATATCGTTCTCCTGCCCGGAGACATCGTCGATGAGAGCGTCACGGAGCGGGAAGAGGAAGAGATGACGGCGGTCTTCCAGGGAATCAAAGCCCCGCTCGGGGTTTATTCCGTGCCCGGAAACCATGAGTATTACGGCGGCCTGGAGCGCAACCTGGCCTACCTCCGCAAGTGGGGCGTGAAGGTGCTTGAGGACGAGGCGGTCCTGGTCGACGGGTCGTTTTATGTCATCGGTCGCAGCGATCCCTCGGCCGCGCGCCGGGGCGTGGGCCGGAAGCCGCTGCGCGAGATTCTCGACGAGGGCCGCGTCGACCGGAGTCTGCCCCTCATCCTCATGGACCACCAGCCCATACGCCTCGCGGAGGCCGAGCAAGCGGGGATCGATCTCGAGCTCTCGGGCCACACCCACGCCGGCCAGCTATTTCCGCTCAACCTCATCAACAAGTCCGTCTATGAGAAGAACTGGGGCTTCCTGGTCAAGGGAAAAACGCGCTATTATGTCTCGTGCGGCGTCGGGACGTGGGGGCCGCCCGTGAGAACGGGAAGCGTTCCGGAGATCGTTCGAATCCGTCTCACGTTTAAAGAGACGCGGTGATCCACGGCGGGAATTGGCCTGCGGCGGGAGAAGATGGTAAGATCGCAGGCGGCGGGCGCGCGGGAGGCCCCGGCGGCGCCCGCGGGATTCCAGGAAGGGGAGGAAAGCCCATGGCGAAACGGACAGCGATCCCGGCGGTCTTCCTCTTATTGGTCTGCGCGGCGTCTGTTCTAGCCGCCGGCCGGGTGACGGCCCCGCCCGGGACGATCCCGCGGTTCGAAATCGAGGCGACGGACATCAACCTGTCGAGGCCCGCCCGGCCGTCCGCGTATTTCGACAAGGTCGGGCGGAAGTTCGCCGTGCTCGGCTTCGAGAGCGGGATGTTCGAGGCCTGGGCCTACCCGCTGAAAATCCTCCGCAATTTCTCGTTCTCCTTCCTGATCGGCAGCAGCACGGTGCCGCTGGAGGGGAGGGACATCGTCCGCTTCGTTTCCGTCGATCCGGCGGTCACGACACTCGTCTTCACCTATCAATCGTTCACCGTCCGGGCCCACTTCGTCACGTCCATCCATGACCCCGGGGCCGTCATCTTCCTCGAGGTGGATTCTTCGGAGCCGTTGACGATCGTCTGCGGTTTCCTGCCCGTCCTCCAGCCGATGTGGCCGGCCGGGATCGGGGGCCAGTACGCTTACTGGGACGCCGACATAAAAGCTTACCTCATCTCGGAGCCGACCAGGAAGAACCACGGCTATGTCGGATGCCCGGCCGCGCAGGGCATCTCGTACACGCCGGCCCATATGCTTTCAGACGCGCCCAACCAGTTCAAGATCGAGGTCGCCGATCCGCGGGCGGCCTCGGGAGTTTACTTTCCGCTCATTCTCGCGGGCGGAAAAGGGAAGCGCGACGACGTCCGGGCCGTCTACCGGAAGCTCGCGGCCGATCCCGGGGCCTGCTGGCGGGAAGCGGCGGCGTACTACGCCGCCCTGCGGCAATCAACTCTCCACGTCCGCACCGGGCGCCGGGAACTCGATCTCGCCTTAGAATGGGCCAAGATCGCCTTGGACAACCTCAGGGTCGACAATCCTGACCTCGGCCGGGGGCTGGTCGCCGGGCTGGGACCTTCGGGGACGGGGGGGCGGCCGGGTTTCGGCTGGTTTTTCGGCACGGACGCTTATCTCAACTCGTTGAGCTTCAACAGTTTGGGTGACCTCTCCGCGGCCAGGGAGGCCCTGGCCTTCAGCCAAAAGTGGCAGCGGCCGGACGGGAAAATGGCCCACGAGCTGTCGCAGGCGGCCGGCTATATCAGGTGGTGGGAGGATTACCCGTACGGCTACATCCACGGCGACACGACGCCCTATTACATCGTCGCCATGGAGGATTACGTGCGGCGTTCCGGCGACCTCGAATTCCTCAAAACGAGCTGGCCTTCGCTCGTCAAGGCCTATAACTGGTGCCTGACGACCGACGCCGACGGCGACGGGCTGATGGACAACGCCAAGGCCGGGCTGGGTGCGCTCGAGTTCGGCGCCCTGACCGGCATCCAGACCGATATTTACCTGGCCGCCGTCTGGGCCCGGGCGAACCGGGCCATGGCCGATCTGGCCTCGGCCGCGGCGGACCAGGCTGTCCGCAAGGCCGCGGAGAGAAACGGTGCCAAGGCCGCTGCGGCGCTCGAGGCGAAGTTCTGGGACGGCGAGGGGGGGCGGTACTCCTACGCCTTCAACAAGGACGGGAAACTGGTGCGGGAGCTGACGCCATGGAGCGCGGTCGCCCTGGCCTGGGGACTCGGGAGCCGGGAACGGGGAACGGAGACGCTGGCGGGCCTGAACGCGGCCGACGTGACGACGGACTGGGGCGTGCGAATGCTGTCGAACCGGAGCCCTCTCTTCGAGCCGCTGAACTACAACTACGGCGCCGTCTGGCCGTTCCTGACGGGCTGGGTCTCGTCCGCGCTCTTCGAGTACGGCTTCATTCCACAGGGCTTCGAAGTCCTGATGGGGAACGTTCGGCACACCTTCGACAACGGCTTGGGCGTCATCATGGAGCTTTTCTCGGGATACCAGAATTCCTGGCCGCAGGAGGGAGTCCCGCACCAGGGATTCTCCACGACGGGCGTCGTCCTGCCCTTCGTCCGCGGGCTTCTCGGCCTCGAATCTGATGCCCTCCACGGGACCATCTCTTTTGAGCCGAAGTTTCCGGCCGGGTTTACGGAGGTCGTGGTCGAAAACGTGAGAGTGGGGGAGGGGAACAAGACCGTCTCTCTTTCCTACGGCCGTGGCGCCGGCCGCTCCGGCCCGGCAGGCAAGGCCGCCCAAGTCCGCTTGCGCGTGCGCTCCGAAGGAAAGCTTTCTCCGGGTTTACGGATGACGTTCGCGCCCGCGCTCGGGCTGGGAACAAAGGTCCTCTCCGCTTCCCTGAACGGCGCGCCCCTGCCGGTCAAGACGGAGGTCAGGTCCTTTGACCAGGCCGTCCGCCCGCGGCTCGAGTTCCCGCTGACGGGCGACGATACGGTCGAGATCGCGGTCGAGCCCGCGCCCGAGATCATTCCTCCCGACAACGCATCGATGACGGGCGACCTCGACCGGGGCCTGAAGATCGTGCGGACGGATCTCGCCGGCGGAGAACTTAAAGTTGTGGTCGAGGGATTGGCGGGCGAGAGTTGTGCCCTGGAAATCGCCAACGGAGACCTGGTCGAAAGCGTGACGGGCGCCACCTATGACGGCCGGCGCCTGATGATAGCCATCCCTGGCGGCAAGACGGGGGAATTCGCCAGACAGACGGTCATCCTGCGGCTGAAGAATTGACCGGCCGCCCTATTTCGGGTCGCTGTCCGTCGGCGGCGCGGCGGCAATAAAAAAGCCCCGTGGAGAGAGGCTGAGCCCCTTCTCCACGAGGCTTCGCGCGTCTCGTGTGTCTCGCGGCTCCCCAGACAGGAGCCGGCCGGAAAATCGTTTATCTCTTGACAGGAGGGACGGCGGGAGCGCCGGCCTTGGTGACGTCGTAACGGCGGATGACCTCGTCGGTGATGTCGATGCTGGGTTCGAAATCGACGATGCCGCTGTTCTGGAGGTCGATGACCAGGTCATAGGCCTTTTCCTTGCGCAGCTGCTGGATGATCGTGACCATCTCCGTGCGGATCCTCTGGACGATGTTGGCCTGGAACTGCTGAAAATCGCGGGTCGCATCCTCTTCGTAACGCTTCCGTTCCGTGGTCTTCTTGTCGATGTCGGCCTGCGTCGCGACCAGGGCTTCCTGAGTCATGGTCAGCCGGCCCGTGCTCAGCTTGTTCTCCAAGGCGCGGATGGAATCCTCGATCTTCTGCAGATTGCCCTTGATGGTCGTATCTCTTTCCTGGAACTGGGCGATGGCTCTTTTGCCTTCGGTCGATGCCTCGAAAGCGCGGGCGGAGTTGACGACCGCGATCTTGACCGTCTGCTGGGCAAAGGACGCCACGGCGGAAACCAGCATGATACCGATGATCAGAGGGACGAGCGTTCTGGCCTTTTTCATGACTACCTCCTAAGGTTCTGCGTATATAAATCGTTCCCAAAGGGGAACAACCATTAATTTTACCATGATTGGCCCTTTTGGTTAAGCATTTTTTTCGGCCGGCCGCTAGATTTCGACCTTGAAAACGCCCTTGAAGGCGAAGCCGAGGATGACGGATATGAGGAAATAGGCCACGAGCCAGTTGACGTAATGGCCGAAGAGGTTGAGGTCGCCGCTCCCATACAGGACTTCGATCGAGGTCACCGGCGTGTCGGCCGGCAGGGGCTTTTCGCCCGGATAGAGGATCTGCTTCCAGATGGACCGCCCAACCGTCAGGGAGGAGACCTTGGCCAGGCGCGGGCCGGCGATGGCCACCGGCTTGGTCAGGGTCCGGCCCGCCACGCGGAAGGTCAGTTCGGCCGGTCCCGCGGCCGGGGCCTTGATCCTCCAGGCGATCTCGTGCTCATCGGGGATGCGCACGGCCGGTGATTCGACGGTGAGGCCGGGGGAGGTCTCGAGGCTGACGTCCAGGGCCAGGGGATCGGCGTCCGGGGCGAGTCCCAGCTTGACCAGCGTTTCCTGACCGGGCCCGAGCGGCGCCGCGCCGAACCAAAGGTTGAGCTGGGCCAAGAGGAGGAGGAGGGGCACGATCATGACCAGCAGGGGCTTGGTGTTGCAGGCGATGTACCTTCCGTTCGCCCGCATGATCCGGCCCTGGGCCCGGAGGGAGATCCGCATGTTGTCCTGGTAGAGGCGGAGCTCCATGAGATGGGCCTTGATGGCGTCCTTGGCCTTGCGGATGCCGTCCTGGTTCGACGTCTTCTTGAAGACCCAGAGCATCAGGAAGGCCGTCACCAGGGAGACGAAGATCATCCCGAACCAGGGCGACAATCCCCGAAAGGGAAAGATGAGGGCGTTGAAAACGGCGCCCGCGGCGAGATTGACGATCCGCATGGTCCCCTAGGAGATGTAGCCCAGACCCTTGAGCCTCTTCTTGATTTCCTCTTCCGAATCCGCCCCTTCGATCTTGGCGAGTTCCTTTTCCAGGCAATGGGTGACGAACTCGGCGGGCGAGGAGTAGCCCGCGATTTCCGCGTATTTCTTGATTTTGGCGTAGAGGTCCTTGTCGATTTTGATCTTGGCGCTGCGCATGTCGTCGCTCCTTATCCTGATCTACTAAAATATGGTCGTGCCGATCATGTCCCTGTTTTTCTCGAGGCCGAAGATGTCGAGGACGGCTGCCGTCAGGTCATAGAGAGCCGGCGCCTCGGCCCGGATGGCCCTGTTGGCCAGGACGACGCCGGGGATGACGTCGGGCGAGGTCATGTGGTCGCCGCTCCATTTCTTGGTGTTGTCCTCGAAGACGGGCTTGGGGAAGCTCCCCAGAGCCGACGCGGCGCCGATCCGGTAGCCGCGATTGAAGCCGAGGACGATTTCGGGGGCCTTCGCGGCGAACGGACCATGATAAACGTCCTTGCCGACGTAGGCATGGAGAATGGCCCGCTCGCCCGTCTTGGGGTCGGTCACGGCCTCGAGCTTGCGGGCGATCTCCCGAACGAGGTTGTCCTTGTCCCGCCCGGAGGCCACGATGCCCTCGGCCTCGCGGCCCTTCTCGTTGATGTATAGGCTGTTGAGCCCCGCCCCGTAGGCGGCGGTCCTCGACCAGTTCGTGTCGGCGAACAGGGCGGTCTCCTCCTGCTTCCAGGGCTTGGTCAGGCGGTGGTAGTCGTTCTGCAGAAGCCAGGTGTTCAGGTTGAAGCTGCGGCGGTAGGGATTGAAGCCATGGTCGGACATGACGAGAAGGAGCGTATCCTTGTCCGCTTTCCGGAGGACGCCATCCAGGACGCGGTCCATCTCGCGGTAGATGTCCTCTATGACCGTGCCGTACTTCTCGGCCAGCCGCCGGTCGTAGGCGGGGTGGTCCGGGTCGATGAGCCGCCAGAACATGTGCTGGCGCTGGTCCGTGCTCGAGAAATAGAAAAAGAAAAGCCCCTCGTTGAAACGGCCCAGCTCGAAGTCGAGCTGCTCGAGGCTTTCCCGCAGGACGATGTCGTCCTGGGCCAGGAACTCGGCCTCGTCGAGGACGTCGTTATCGAGCGCGGCCGTGTCGGCCGGCAGGCCCTTGGTGAAGAAGGAGCCGAAGCGCTTCGCCAGCTGGGCGGCGTAGGAATCCGGCGTGGAGATGGGCAGGGCCGGGTCGGCCGGATCGATGTGGATGGGGCTGATATAGAGCTTGAACTTGGGCCGGACCTCCTTGAGGTAGAACAGGCAGATGCCGCCGACGCTCTGCGTCGGCATGAAATGGAAGCGGACCTTCTTCCAGCCGCTCCATTCCTTTTCCTTGAGGATGAATTCCTGGCCCTGGATGACGATCTTGGCCGCCGGGTTGACGGGGTCGATGAAGACCTGGAAGTCGGCCTCGGTCTCGGCGCCGTCGGTCCGGAAGCTGTTCACGGGGCCGGGCAGCTTGGCTTCGACCCGGTTGCCGATGACGAAAACGTCGTGGACCCGGCCGCCGCCGCCCGTCTCTTCGGTGAGCTGTTTGGGTTCGTTCGTGTAGTAGTTGAAGATGCCGTAGGTGCCCTTGAGGTCCGGCGTGTTCATGCCCGAGAGGGTCCGCTGGCGGGACGCGACGGGCGGATAGTTGGACGGCATGCGGATGACCGTGGCCGGAATGCCGTTCTCTTCGAGGATCTGCCAGAAGGCCCGGCCCCCGCGCATGTTCCTGACCTCGCCGCCGGACAGGGGAAGGATGGTCCGGCCGAGCCGGAGCGTATGCTTGGCGGCCGTCGTTTCCGTGGCCGAGAAGTTCAGGAAGCGGGCGGGGTCGAGATGGCGCGGGTCGGGGCGGAAGAAGTCGAAAATCCCATGGCCGCCGGGGTCCGTGCCGGTGATGAAGTTCGACCAGGCCACGGGCGACTGCGGCGGGATGCTCGAGCGGAGCGGCCGGAGGGCGCCGCCGGCCCGGAGCACCTTTTGGAACGTCGGCAGTTTCCCGGCCTCCAGCCAGCGCGTGACCAGGCCGTGGTCCAGCCCGTCCATGCCGAGGATGATAACCTTTTTCGCCGTCCGGGCCTTGCCGAGAAGGCGGGGGACGATCGCCTTCCCGGCGCCCAGGCCGAGGGCGGCCGAGGCGGCCGCGCCCATCTTCATGAAATCGCGGCGGCTCAAGGCGGCGGATGTTTTTCGTTCCCTGTTCATGAGGCTTTCTCTCCCGCGCCGCCGTCCCCGAAGGGATCGGCCGCGTCGACGAGGCTCCGGCCGTCCATGTGGGCCGGCGGCTTCAGGCCGAAGAGCTCGAGGGCCGTCGGAGCGATGTCCATGATCGACGGGCCGCGGCTCTTGATCTTCAGGTTCGAGAACAGAACGCCCGGCACCAGGGCCGGGTCGATGCAGTGGTCGCCGCTCCAGGCCTTGGCGTTATCCTCGAAAACGATGTCGTTGACGATGCCGGTGACGCCGTCCCACGAGGCCCGGTAGCCTTCGTTGTAGCCGATGATGAGGTCGGGCGCGTTGTCCTTGTACGGCCCGGCGTAGACCGCGTCCTTATCGTAGACGTTCGTGACGGCGACGGCGCCGGCGGCCGGGTCCATGAGCCCGGCGATCTTCCGCGCCAGTTCGGCCCTGAGGGTCTTCTCTTCCTGGCCCGGGGCGACGGTCCCCTTGGCCTCGCGGCCGCGCAGGTTGAGATAGAGCCCGCCGAGGCCGAGGGCGTAGGCGCGGGTCTTGTCCCAGTCGACGTCCTTGAACCATTCGCCGCTTGCGGACTTGCCGTCCTTGAGGCTCATGTAGCCGTTCGCGAGCAGCCAGGAGTTGAGGTTGACGCCGCGGCGGAAGGACTTGAAGCCGTGGTCGGACATGACGACGAGGACGCTCTTCGCGTCGAGCGCCTGGCGGACGCGGCCGACGAGCCCGTCCATGCGGACGTAGAGGTCCTCGATGACCTTGGCGCTCAAGCCGCACTGGCCCGGCTTCTTCAGGGCCGGATGGGACTTGTCGAGGTAGCGCAGGAACATGTGCTGGATACTGTCGGTCGTCTCGAAGACGATGGTCACCAGGCCCCGCGGCGTCTTGTCCAGGGCGTTGGCCAGCATGGCCTCCCACTCGGCATGGTTTGAATAGGTGAGGTCGAGGAAGGCCTGCTCGCCGAGGATGCCCTCGTTGAGGGCCCAGGTGTCGTTGGCTTCGCCGAGCGTGATGTATCGGCCCAGGAGCTTCGACAGGTAGACGGCGTAGATGAACGGGTGCGAGATCGGCAGGGCCGGCTTGTCCGGGTCGATGTTCAGCGGCGTCACGTACATCTCGAAATGGGGCTCGAGCGAGGAGATGAAGAAGCGGCAGATGGCCCTGACCTTGATTCCGAGGCCCGGCCGGAAGGCGATCGGCACCCAGGGGCTGAACGTCCTTTCCTTGAGGAAGAACCTGTCCCCGTCGATGTCAAGCCAGACTCCGCCCTTGGCTTTGTCGGGCGTCACCGTGAGCGGCAGGCGGATTTCGACGGGCGTCTTGAGGAGGGAGTTTTCCGGCCCGGAGAGATAAGTCCGAATCCGGCCGCCCTCGAGCTTGACGGGAATGGCGACTCCGCCTTCGTGCTTGCGGACCTTGTCCTCGTCCGTCGTGTAGAACGAGAACGTCCCCTGGCTGCCCTTCATGTCCGGCGTGCACATGCCGGAGAGCATGTGGCCCTTGAACTTTTCCGGCGGGAAGGTGATCGGCACCCTGAGCACGGTGCTGAAAATGCCGTTGTCGCCCAGGATCTTCCAGAAGGGGACGCTCTTCCTCATGCCGCGGATCTCCGGCTTGGAGAGCGGGATCTCGTACTTGCCGAGGGACAGGACGCGCCGGGGCTTGCCGACCCGGGCCGACGACAGGTCGGGGAGGTAGGTCCTCGGATCGCGGCTGAGGAAGTCGAAGATGTTGTGTTTGGACGGCTCGGCGCCGGTCATGAACGACGACCAGGCGACGGGCGAGATGGCCGGCGTCGTCGTCTTCAGCCGGGCGTACGTGCCTTCCTTCTTCAACCGGGCCAGGTTGGGCATCTTGCCCTCGGCCATGTATTTTTCGGCCAGGGTGGGCTCCATGCCGTCCAAGCCGAGGATGACCATCCTGTTGATTTTGCTGTTTTTATATGCCTGCCGGCCCTTGACGATCCGCCACAGGAAGCGGAAGGGCCAGGCCAGGAACGAGAAGAGGGCCATGAAGAAAGTCAGGAAAAGGACAAGAAATGAGGACAGAAAAGCGAAGCCCGCGCCCGGGCCGACATAGGCCTCGAGAGGGGAGGCGAGGCCGGCACAGAGGGCCAGGCCGGCGACGATGATGACCGCGGCGCGACGTTCCGTTCTCATTGGTAGTTTTCGAGGATGATAGCGGCCAGATTTTCGATGGCCAGGTCCTCGCCCTTGTCCGAATCCGCCCAGAAGAAGGCGTCGTCCCACGTGTGCATGCCCTGGAGGTCGGAGCGGCCGAAGACCTCTTTCTTCTTGACCGATCCCTTCATGTCGAAACCCGGCTCGCCCAGGACGAGAAGGTCCGGTCCCTTGGCCGCATGCGGGCCGGAGTAAACATCCTCGGACAGGAAGACCTTCCGGACGACCTTGCGGCCTTCCCACTCGAGCTTGAGGAGCCCTGCGGCGATCTCCCCGCGCAGGGCGTTCCTGGCGGGCGGATCGACGCTCCCCGCCGGGAACTTGCCCTTCAGGTTCAGGTAGATCCGGTTGGGGTCCAGGGCGAAGGCCCGGCTCGCGGTCGAGATGTCTTCCAGCCCCTGGGGCTCGGCCTTGTCGAAGGCCAGGTAGCCGGCCAGTTCGAGCCAGGCGTTGAGATAGACCTCGCGGACGATGCCGGTGAAGCCGTGGTCCGAGAGAAGATAAAGGCCCTTGTCGCTCCCAGTGAGCTTGCGGAAGTCGGCGGCGACTCGGCCGATGATCCGGTCGGCCCGCCGGTAGTAGTCCAGAAACCTCTGGTGATGCGGATGCGACGGGTCGGGATAGGCTTCCCAGAGAAAATGATGCAGACGGTCGGTCCCGGTGATGATGAATTCGAAATAGTCCCAAGGCTCGGTCCAGAGGGCGTCGAGCGCTTTCTCCTGGCCGTCCAGGGTCGAGGCCAGCTCCCGCCACAGGACATCGGGGTTGCCGCGGGAGGCGGGGATGTCGATGTCCACGCGGTAGCCCATCCGTTCGAGGGAGGCCCGGCGCGAGGGGGGATGGACGGCCTTGGCCAGCTCGAGGGCCACGAAGCCGGAGATGAGGACGCCGTTCATCGGCCGGGCCGGGTAGGTCGAAGGCTGGTTGATGACGACGCTTTTTTTCCCCCGGGCGCCGAGCGTGTCCCAGAGGGCCGGGGCCGCGACGTCCAGGAAATTGGGGAAGCGGACGGCGTAGGAGCCGGGCTTGAAATCCGTGAAGCCGAAGATGCCGTGGGTTCCGGAATTGCGGCCGGTCATGAAATTGGTCCAGGAGACGGCCGAGATCTCGGGCAGGCTGGCTTTCATCTTATGGAGATGCCCCGATTCGATCAGCCCGGCCATGGCGGGCATGACGCCCCGCCGGGCCAGGTCGGCGAGCATGCCGTAGGGAACGCCGTCGAGGCCGATGACGCAGACCCTCTTTTTCTTCTTGAATCGGAAGAGCGGCATAACAAGACTATTTTAGCATCATCGGCGGATTCCAGAAAGGAGGAAATTCGCTGAATCCGGGGGAATAGCATTTGACATTCCCCGGCCGAGGTTGTTAAATGAAGCGAAAAGTCGAGAGGACACATGAACGGAATCGAGAAGCTCAGAAACCACTTGATCAAAGAGTACGCGAAGAAGACGATAAAGAGCGGCCGGATCTTCCGCCGGGCGGAAAAGATCATGATCGCCGGCGGCAGCCACACCATCCGGCTCTGGAAACCCTATCCATTTTTCGCCGTGAAGGCGGAGGGCTCGACCGTCCGCGACGTGGACGGTCGCGAGTATCTCGATTACTGGCAGGGGCATTACGCCAACATCCTGGGCCACAACCCTATGATCATCCGGCGCGAGACCGCGGCCGGCGCCGCCAAGGGCTCCCTCCACACCGGATTCGAGGCCCTCGAGCAGATCGAACTGGCGGAGGTCCTGGTCCGCCAGACGGGCGCCAAGGGCGACGTCGTCCGCTTCACGACCTCGGGAACGCTGGCCACGATGTACTCGGTCATGCTGTCGGAGGCCTTCACCGGCCGGGACCTCGTCCTCAAGATCGGCGGCGGCTGGCACGGCGCTTCCCCGTACCTTCTCAAGGGCGTGAAGTACGATCCGAAGATCGGCTTCGAGCTCCGGGAGTCGGGGGGAGTCCTCGACGACATCCTCCGGCGGACCCTGGTCACGAAGTATAACGATCCCGACGATCTCGGGAGAATCCTGAAGGAGAAGGGCGATCGCATCGCCTGCTTCATCCTGGAGCCGTTCCTCGGCGTCAGCGGCTTCCTGCCGGCCTCCAAGGAATACCTGGAAACGGCCCGCAGGCTGACGGCCAAGCACGGCATCGTCCTCATCTTCGACGAAATCATCTCCGGCTTCCGCTTCGCGCCGTCCGGCGTCCAGAAGCTCTACGGCGTCCGGCCGGACCTGTCCGTCTTCGGCAAGATCATCGGCGGCGGCCACGCCGTGGCGGCCGTCGTCGGGCGGCGGGACATCCTGGCGGGCTGCGAAGGCGCCCCGGGCGTCCGCGTCCGCTTCGAGGGCGGAACGTTCTCCGCGCACACGGAATACATGAGGGCCGGGCTGGTCATGCTGCGCCATCTCGTCAAGAACGCCGATTCGATCTATCCGCGGATTGCCAAGCTGGGCGAGCGGCTGAGGACGGGCATGACGCGGGCCTTTGCCGGCGAGGGCGTGCCCGTGGTCATCTCAGGCGGCGGCAACGACGTCGTCGGCGGAAGCTCGATGGTCATGGCCAATTTCCCGCTGGGGGACGCCGTTCTCAAAACGCCCGAGGATTTCAACGACTCGCGGCGCGCCAGCGTCCAGATGAGGGAAGAGATCCTGAAACTGGCCCTGCTCGTCAACGGAGTCAACGTCGTCCACGGCGGCGGTTCCGTCTCCATGGCCCACAAGCCGGCCGAGATCGACCGGACGATCGAGGCTTTCGGCGAAGCGGCCCGGCTGTTCAAGAAATTCCTGTATTGAAGCTCCCCTGACTTGCGTCCGCGGATTCCCGCGAAGGGGATTGATCCGCTCATACTCAAGATTCGCTTCAGAATGAAATGGTGGTCGCCGGCGCCGTCAGACGGACTTGACGACCTTGAAACGGTACTCGCCGCTCGCGGCCTCGAGCACGGCGCGCAGGCCGTCGCGTCCGGCCACGGCGATCCCCGCGACCGGCTCGGCCGCCCTCATGTCCCGCCACAAGGTTTTCCCCGATTCGATGATGACCGCTTCCGGCCCCGGCAGAGGGACGAGGATCCGGGCCGTCGCTCCGACGGGGACGAGGACCTCGAGGAGGAGCGTGCCGGCCTCCTTTTTCCAGGCTGAACGGACCCGGCCACGGATGGTGCGCAGCGTCGCCTCGGCCGAGGTCAGGTCGCCGAGGAGATGGGGGGCGACCTGGAATTTCTTCCAGCCGGGCTCGAGCGGCCGCAGGCCCGCCAGCGTCCTGTAGAACCAGGCGTCCACGCTGCCCAGCATGATGTGGTTCTGGGAATTCATGGCGAATCCGCCGAGCTTCTCCCATCTCTCCCAGAGGGTCGTCGCCCCTTCCTTGACCATGTAGCCCCAGCCGGGGTAGCTCTCGTGGGTGGTCATGCGGTAGGCGGCTTCGGCCTGGCCGTTGTCCGTCAGGACGTCGAGGATGTAGCGCGTGCCGTGGATGCCCGTATCGACGTGGCCGTCCTGCTGGCGGACGACGCTCCGGACGAGGCTCTCGAGGACCTTGGCCTTTTTCTCCGGCGGCACCATGTCGAGATAGAGGGGCAGGGCGTTGGACGTCTGGTTCGGGTACGTGTCGATGCGGCTGACGCGGATCGCATCGTACTGGTCGTCCTTGAGGAAGACCTGGTTGAAGGCGGAGAGGATCGCCGCGGCCAGCTCGTCGAAGCCCCGGGCGTCCTCGTTCCGCCCCAGGACGCGGGCGATCCTGGCGACGATCAGGACATCGTTGTAATAGTACCAGGTCGAGGTGAATTCCACCGGCGTTTTCTTGGGGACGATGCTTCCCGGCGGGCACCAATCGCCGTACTTGCCGAGCCCCTTGATGATGTGGCCGGCGGCGCTCCGCCGGAGGAACTCCACGTACTTCTTGAGATGGGAGTAGTGCCGGACGAGGATCCGCGCGTCCTCGTAGGTCTCATACACCTGCCAGGTGAGGATCGCGTAGGCGGCGCTCCAGGCCGGGTCGGCGGGGTAGAGTCGGGGGATATAGGGCGGGACGACATCCGGCAGGCTGCCGTCCTCCTTCTGCGCCAGCCGGATGTCCTCCAGGAACTTGGCGTAGAAGCCCGACATGTCGAAGTTGTAGACGGACTCCTCGGCCGCGAGATGAGCGTCGCCGAGCCAGCCGTGCCGCTCGTCCCTCTGCGGGCAGTCGGTCGGGACACTCATGAGGTTCGAGAGCTGTCCCCAGATGACGTTGTGGTGGATGCGGTTGATGAGATCGTTCGAGCAGGCGAACGAGCCCGCGCGCTCGACGTCCGAATGAACGAAGCCGGCCTCGAGCGTCCCCTCCGACGGCGTACCGGGAAAGCCCGCGAGCTCGACGTAGCGGAAGCCGTGGTAGGTGAAGCGCGGCTCCCAGGTCTCGAGGCCGCCGCCCTTGAGGATGTAGACGTCCGTGGCCTCGGCGTTTTCCGTCGGGCCCATGTTGAGCGCGCCGCCCTCGTCGAGGAGCTCGGCGTGCCTCAGCCGGATCTCGGTCCCGGCCGGGCCCTCGACCTTGAGCCGGACCCAGCCGGAGAGGTTCTGACCGAAATCGTAGATCCAAGCGCCTTCCGGCGCGGCCCGGAGCGAGACGGGTTTCAGCCTGGCGCAGACCCGGACGGGCGGCATGGTCTGGGCGGCGACAGGGCCGCCGTGGACGACGACGGCCTTCTTCCAGCCCGAATCGTCGAAGCCCGGCTCGTCCCAGCCCGGCATCTCCAGCCGGGCGTCGTACGTCTCGCCGCCGTAAAGGCTGTTCTCCCGGAGCGGTCCGGCGGACGTCCGCCACGTTTCGTCGGCGTGGAAGGACTTCCTTTCGCCGTTCTCGTATTCCAGCTCGATGCGGCAGGCCAGCCGCGGGAACTCGTAGCCGAAGTTCTTGACGTGCCGGCCGTTGCCGAGGATGACGCCCGCGGCGTTCTTCGCCCCGAGGAGGTCCGTGATGTCGTAGGTCGAATACAGGGCCCTTTTCTTGTAATCGGTCCAGCCCGGATCGAGAACGTGGTCGCCGACCTTCAGGCCGTTGAGCCGGAACTCGCAATGGCCTACGCCGGAGACGAAGGCCAGGGCCAGGACGGGCTTTTCCCGGAGGTCGAACTCCTTGCGCAGGTAGATGCCGTGGGCCTGGCCCAGCTCGCCGCCGCGCTCGCCGAGCAGGATGGTTTCGCGGGTGTGGAACTCGGCGACGCTTTTCGGGCCGATCCAGCGCGGCTTCCAGTCCTTCTCGCGCAGGAAGCCGGTGACGAACGAGGCGACCTCGCTCCAGGGGCTCAAGCCGCCCTGGCCGTCGCTCCAGCGGACGCGCCAAAAATAACGGGCGCAGCTGCGGAGCGGCTCGCCTTCGTATTCGACGTGCGAGGAGCGGTCGGCCGCGACCAGGCCGCTGTCCCAGCAATCGCCGACCTCGCTCTGGCAGAGCTCCGCGGCCGAGGAGACGAGAAGGACGTAGCCGCCCGGCGCCGCGCCGCGGCCGGAGCTTTCGGGGGCCCAGGAGAAGCGGGGCTTGGGGGTGTCCAGGCCGACGGGCTCGGGCAGGGATTCGCATCTCAGGTCAACGGGAGGCAAAAGCGTCATGACGGTCCTCCGACCGGAATCCGGGGACGCGAGCGGATGCGCCGCACCCCGAATCCACATGAAATCAAAAGCAAGCCGCCGGGATAAGGCCGACGCCGGCCCGACTCACTTGGCCTGGGCCAGGAAGTAATCGGCGACCTCGATCTCGTAGGAATCGGGATCGAGGGCCTTGACGATGGTCCGCGGGAACTTCTTCGTCTCGGCGCTCCTGTCCGAAAGGTCCACGACCTCGCCGTCGACCTTGTTCCCCGCGGCGTCGGTGATCAGCTTGACCTTGGGCCGGAGCATGAAGCGCGCTTCGGGGTTGAGATCGAAGACGATGGCCAGCTCGCCCGTGTTCAGGGCCACGACGGTCCCGATCGGGAAGACGCCCATGAGGTTGACGAAGGCCTTGAGGATGACGGCGTTGAACTCGGTCCCGCTGTGCTCGAGCATCAGGCTCAGCGCCTCGGCCCGGGTGAAGACCTTCTTCCGGTAGACCCGCTTGGTCGTGATGGCGTCGAAATAGTCCACGACCTTGACGATCTTGCTGAAGAGGTTGACGTCGTCCTTCTTGAAATACTTGGGATAGCCCGAGAGGTCCTCCTTGATGTGGTGCTCGAGGGCGACGTGGACGGCCCGCAAGGGCAGGCGGCGGAACTCCTTGAGATGGATGAGCTTCTCCGCGCCGTGGTGCGGGTGGAGCTCCATGATCTCCCGCTCCTGGGCGCTGAGCGCGGAGGGCTTGTTGAGGATGTCCATGGGTGTGTCGAGCTTGCCGAGGTCGTGGAAGAAGGCCGCGATCCCGAGGTCGACGAGCTCGCTGCGGCTGAGGCCGAGCCGCCGGCCGAGGGCCAGGGCGAGCATGCAGACGTTGACGGAGTGGTTCAGCGTGTATTCGTCGTAGTTCTTGAGGTTCGTCAGGCCGTAGATGAACGGCTCGTTGTCGACGATGTGGTTGAAGATGGACTGCATGAGGCGGCGCGTCGTGTTGATCTGGACCTTCTCGTTCCGCTTGTCGCGCTCGAAGCTCTCCTTGAGGTGGAGGATGCTCAGGAAGAAGATCCGGGCCGTGTCCCGGTGGAGGCTGGTGAAGGTCTCCGATTTCGAGGCCAGCTCCACCTCGGCATGGACGACGTCCGCGTCGGCGAGGTCGGCCTGGAACTTCGGACCGGCCGGGCCTTCCGTCTTCTCCCTCTTGCCGAAGACGGCGATGAATCGGGCCATCTCGGCCGCGTCGAGCCCAGGCGTGAAGGTCAGCGTGCCGATCTCGCGGAGCCGGAATTCCTCCAGGATGAACTTGAAGATGGGATACGTCCCGAGGACGAATCTGAGCCGGATGCCGTTGAAGAACAGGGCGCTCTGCCGGACCTCGAAGGACGCCTCGCCCTCGTTCCCCAGGAAGGCCTCGATGCTCTCGAAGAGGGCCTTGGCCTGCTCCTGGAACATTTCGTTGTTGGGCTGGTAGAGCTTGGCGTTCTTGGCGACGATGTGGAAGCGGACGAGGAGGTCGACGGCCGCCTTCTGGAAGGCCTTGATGTCGGACCTCTGTTCGATCCGGCGGGCGGCCTTTGCGGAAGTCCTCGTTTCTGTCTCGCCCATGTCTCCGCCTTATTGCGTCTCGCCGACTTTCGCCCGGGCCAGCCTGACCAGGGCCCGGGAACAGGCCTCGCGGACCTCCGCGTTCCTGGCGCCCGCTCCTTTTTCCAGGACGCGCGAAGCGTCCTCGGTGGCCATGTGTTCCAGGCCCACGGCCGCGGCCAGCTTCATGTCCTTCAGCCCGGCCGGCAGCCAGAGGCTCTTTTTCAGGAGGACCTTGCGGAGGAAGGCCAGCGCCTCCTCGGTCCTCGTCCGCCCGATGAACGACAGGAAAGCCTCCTTTTCCTTCAGGCTCTTGCCCAGGAAGGCCCGCGAGCCCGCTTCGTCGATGAGCTGGCGGATCTTCGACGTCTCTTCGGCCGGGTTGAGCTTGAGCGAGGCCTGGATCCGCACATCCTCATCCTTGTCCTTCATGAAGCCGAGGAGAATCCTGTTGGCCATCTCGTCCTTGACCTCGCCGAGGGCCTTGATGGCCTCGAGCTTGAGGTCCTTGGTCTTCAGGCCCAGGAAGACCGAGAAGTGGGGGAGGCCCCTCTTGCCGAAGGACCGCCCGAGGATGTCGATGATGGCCCTGGACAGGAGGGGCCTTTCGTCGGCCGCCAGGCTGGCCAGGCCGCCCGGGTTCTGGGCGTGAACCGTCTTGATGAAATCGAGGATCTTGTCCCTGGACTCGTCGTCGGGGATGGATTCATAGATGTCCGCGGCCAGGGGCACGGCCGGGACGCCGAGTAGGCTGAGGAAATCGACCAGGGCTTTCCAGTCGACCGGCCTTTTCTTTTCGAAGAGCACCTTGATGGCGTCCACGGTCTTGCCGCTGATGATCGTTTTCAGAAAGGCGTCCAGCCGCGCGGCCTTGTCCCTGTCCACGGGCAAGACGTGATCCCTGAGCTCCCGGACCTTGTGGACAAGAGGGATGGAAAAGCCGAAATTCCCCTGCTGGAGCTGGTCGTGATGATAATCGAGGAGGATGTCGAGGGTGGCGGAGAACTGCCCGGATTCCTTTTCCAGGTTGAGGATTTCGACCATGAGGGTCAGGAACTCCTCGTCGGGCGAGATCGTCCGGTTCGTGCGCACGAGCGATTCCAGGTCCTGGACTTCCCGCTCGCTCAGGGTCGGATCCATGGCCGCGGCCGGGCTGTGGCGGATCTCCTTGCCTTCCTCGATCGAGACGTCCTCGAGGGGTGCCCGCGGCGCCTCGGCCTCGTCGAGCCCGTCGAGGGCCGATCTCTTCCGGACGTCGTCCTTGTCGTCCGGCTTGAGCTCGATCTTGCCCGTCGTGAACTTCGACGTGTCGACGTTGATCTCGATGATCTCGGAGGCGTACTCGGGCATGGTCGGGACGCCCGCCCGCGTCCGCGATTCATTGTGCTCCTGGATGATCCGGCTCTGCAGGAAATCGTCGGGCGCGTAGTATTGGATGTTGGCGAAATCGCGCTCCCAGAGGGCCGTGACGATGTCGCCTTCGCCGGAGGGCTTCTGGGATTCCGTCCGGATGATCTCCATGAAATCGAAGACCTCATCGCGGTCGAGGCCCTCGTAGAAATAGAGGGCCTGCATGCCGTCCTTGAAGAAAAAGAAGGGCAGGCTCTTGATCGTCATCTCGTCGGTGTAGACGGGCTTGCCGCCGCAAAGGAAGGAATACTCCGCGATCCAGATCTCGAGCTTGCCGTGCTCGTCGAGATAGCCGCGGATCTTGGCGGTCAGCTCGTCGACGAAATTCCTGACCGTGACGTGCTCGGACGGGAAGATTTTCATCGCCGAGACGGTGTTGGACAAGGAGTGGAGGATATCGCCGGCCCTTTCGACGGCCTTGGGATCGAGGAAAGAACCCCCCCCGGACGCGACCGTGATGACGGAGCTCTTCTTCTCGCCCATGATATGGCGGGCCGGGCCAAGGTCCCGAGCCCCGCACCCAAGTGTAGCCATTTTCCGTGTTTCGTCAACCGGAATCTTCGGCGGCCTGAAATCCGGGGCGCGGGCGCGGAAACCTATCTCTTGCTCAGGACTTTTTCCTCGTAAGCGGCGATGTCGCGGAGCCAGAGGTCGGCCGGCGGGACGCCGTTCCGGTGGCAGAAGTAGTCCCAGACGGGGCCGAAGGGCATGGCCTTGAGCTCCTCGAGCGCGGCCAGGCGGGCCAGGACGCGGCCCTCGCCGTCGAGCTCCAGGAGCTTCTCGCTCGGCTCGAGCAGGGCGATGAGCAGGCCCTTGAGCGTGGCCCTGGCGCCGAGGACCCAGGCCCCGACGCGGTTCATGCTGGCGTCGAAATAGTCGAGGGCGATGTGGCTGCGGTCGAGCGCCTGCCCCCGGACGAGCTCCTCGGCCAGGGACCGGATCTCGTCATTGAGGAGGACGACGTGATCGCTGTCCCAACGGACGCCCCGGCTGACGTGGAGCAGGATCTCGTCGGAGAACTGGAGGATGGCCGAGACCTTGTCGGCGACGGACTCGGTCGGATGGAAGTGGCCGAGGTCGAGGCAGATGAGCTTGCCTTTGGTGAAGGCGTATCCCATGTAGAATTCGTGGGAGCCGACGACGAACGACTCGCTGCCGATGCCGAAGAGCTTGCTCTCCAGGGCGTCCTTCATCTGCAGGGGGCTGTATTCGGTTTCGAAGATTTCGTCCAGGGACTTGGCCAGGTGGGCGCGGTAGGTCCAGCGGTCGACGGGGATGTCCTTGCTGCCGTCGGGGATCCACAGGTTATGGAGGCAGGACGCCTGGAGCTCGCGGCCGATGTAAGCGGCGATCTTGCGGCAGTGCCGGACATGGTCGATCCAGAAGCGGCGGATGCCGGCGTCCTTGCTGCTGAGCGTGAAGCCGGACGCGGCCTTGGGGTGGGCGAAGCAGGTGGCGTTGAAGTCGAGCTTGAGGTTTTCCTGCTTGGCCCATTCCAGCCAGCCGCGGAAATGCCCGGACTCGATCTCGTTGCGGTCGACGGGCTTGCCGCCGAATTCGCCGTACATGGCATGGAGGTTGAGGCGGTGGCGGCCGGGGATCAAAGCGAAGGCCTGGCGGAGGTCGGCGCGGAGCTCCTGGACGTTGCGGGCCTTGCCGGGCTGGCTTCCCGTGACCTGCAGCCCGCTCGCGGCGAGATCGGAGGCCGCGGTTTCGAAGCCGCCGACATCGTCGCCCTGCCAGCAGTGGATGGACAGGGAAACCGACTGCAGGCGCGACAGGGCCTTGTCCGTGTCGACGCCGATGTCGGCGTATTTCTCCCGGCTCCGGGCGTATGCCTTCTCTATATTTGTCGAGTCCATTGGCAACCCTCCTGATAAATAGCGCGCATCATATCATAGGACCGTCCGGCGTCGTCAAGCGCCGAGAATCGTCCGGAAGCGATCGAAGGCCTCGCGCCAGGCCTTGTCCCCGCGGGGCTCGTAGGCGGCGGGCTCGAAGGAGTCCCGGACGATCGTTCGCAAGGCTTCGTGGGAGCCGACCTCTTTCCGGGCCAGGGCTTGGACGAGGATATTGCCGATGGCGGTCGCCTCGGCCGGCCCGGCACTGACCGGCCGTCCCGTGGCGTCCGCCGTGAACCGGCAGAGGAGCTTGTTCCGCGAGCCCCCGCCGATGACGTGGATCCTTTCGACCGGATGCCCGACGATCCCCTCCATCTGCTCGATGAGCAGGCGGTACTTGAGGGCCAGGCTTTCGAGGATGGCGCGGATGAAGGAGGCCTCCGTGGCCGGCGGCTTCTGGCCGGTCTTCCGGCAATAGGCGCGGATGGCCTCCGGCATGTCGGGGGGATTGAGGAAGGCCGGGTCGTCCGGGTCGATGAGCGCCTGGAACGGGGGCGCCTCGCCGGCCAGCTTCGTCAGTTCCTCGTAGCCCATCGTCCGCGTGCTCTCCCAGGCCTTGCGGCACTGCTGGACGAGCCACAGGCCGGTGACGTTTTTCAGGAAGCGGATCGTCCCGCCGACGCCGCCCTCGTTGGTGAAGTTCCTCTCGAGGGCCTCTTTGGTGAGGATGGGCGACTTTTCCTCGACGCCGAGGAGCGACCAGGTCCCCGAGCTGATATAGGCCCAGTCAGCGCCCGCGGCGGGGACGGCGGCGACGGCCGCGCCGGTGTCGTGGCTGGCCGTGGCGACGACGGGCACGCCCTTGAGGCCCGTTTCCTTTTCGAGCCCGGGATGAAGCGGTCCGAGGACCGTGCCCGGCTCGAGAATGTCCTGCAGGATTTTCCGGGAGAGACCCATGGCCTGGAAGAGACCGGGGTTCCAGGCGCGCGTCCTCGGATCAAGGATCTGGGACGTCGTGGCCATGGTGAATTCCGAAGCCTTGCGGCCGGTGAACAGGTAGTTGAAGAGGTCGGGCATGAAGAGGAGGTCAGAGGCCGCGTCGAGAAGGGGAGACCGGTCGCGGACCATGGAGTAGAGCT
>Ga0315282_10001742_pt1 | contig 40644 bp, 28 predicted proteins | sample YL17G07_20_MG_FD_203693 | JGI IMG/M metagenome (GOLD analysis project Ga0315282, IMG submission 203693) | Sediment microbial communities from Yellowstone Lake, YNP, Wyoming, USA - YL17G07_20 | ecosystem: Environmental > Aquatic > Freshwater > Lake > Sediment | place: USA: Wyoming | collected...
CCAATGACTCCGCGTCTATCTCTCGGGTCCGCTTGCGCACTCGACATCACCTCAAATGCCTTATTCGAGTGACTCAATTCGGATCCCGGCTTGCCAACTTCAAGTCTCTCGTGGAAATGACTTAGGCTGTATCACCTCCTGCCCCGGCATGCGATGTGCAACGCTCGTTCCAGCACCGCTCCAAAGCCCACCGCGTGGCCTGGCGCTGGCGTAGCAGGCCACTGCAACGGCATGTGTCAACAACCTGCTGTGCCACGCCTCCCGGTCTGCCGAGCAATCACCCGTCGGGTCGCGGCGGACGGGGCCGGTCTGTACAGTAATGAATGGTATAAGCGGCTGAGCGATTGCGGGCGTGGCTGGTATTGTTCTAGTGCGCGGCCGGAGCGGCGCCTACGGCGACCAGGCTGGGCCGTCGGCCTCGACGCCCTCCGCTAGGGTTCGCACCTGGTTGGTGGCCACATCGATCAGCCGGAGCTCGCCGCCGTCGGGCTTCGTGACGAACGCAATCGTCCGCCCCTCGGGCGACCAGGATGGCCCCGTCCCTGGCTCGAGGCGCGTGTCGGTGCCGTCGGTCTCCCGGACGTACAGCCTGTCGTCGCGGACGAAGGCGCACCTCATGCCGTCGGGTGACCACTTGGGGTAGTGGCCTCGCGTCACCCACCGTAGGTCGGACCCATCTGCCCGAACGGTCCACACGTCGCGGAGGTCGCCGGCGTCGGACTTCTCTACGCGATCGAAGAGGAGGTACTCGCCGCCCGGGGACCATGAGGGGTGTTGGTCGTTGCGATCCGTGACGTCGCGGACCATATCCGTGCGCAGGTCGATGACCGCGATGTGCTGGTAGGGCCGCTCTCCACTTGGGGCGACCTCTGGGCCGACAAGCGCGCCGGGGCTCGTGAATGCTACCTGGCTGCCGTCGGGTGACCAGCAAGGGTGCGCCCCTGAGATGGGGCCGCCAGGGCTGATCGGGTGAGGTTCCGTCCCGTCGGCATTCATGACCCAGAGCTCCATCCCAAGTCCGGTGTCGCCGTCGGCCCGCCCGAAGGCGATCCGTCGCCCGTCCGGGGACCACGCGGCGCCGTGGTCCATGGTGGAACCGTCCGTGAGTTGCACTTGGTCTGATCCGTCGACGCCTATCGTCCACAGTGCCCACGTGTGAGTCCGCTCCGGCACACGGCACGAGAAGAGGATCCTCTCCGGCAGCACCCTCGCCGGTCGGATCGGCACCGGGCGGGCGAGTCCTGCCGCGTGCGACGATGCCGCGCTGCCCTGCGTCCGTCCCCGAAACAGCACGACTCCCATCGATAGGAGCAGCAGCCCGAGGGGCACAAGCACCAGCAGACGCCGACGCCAGCGGCGCCTGCTGGGCCGGCGCCCCCGCTCGGGCCCGCGGTCTGCACCGAGGATATCCCCCGCGTCGGCGGCCCGCCTCAGCACGAGCCCGAGGGCCCGTAGGCACTCTGGGCAGATCGACAGGTGCGCCGATGTGGTGTCCGCGGACGGCGCCTGGTGGCCGTGGTCCGCGAATGCCGCCAGGTCCAGGTCCTCCGTATGTTGCGCGTCCTCCGGCAGGTTCTGCAGCGGCCACCTGGCGGCTAGGGCGTGCGCCAGCCAGTGCATGCGCCTCAGTTGGGTCTGGCACTCGGGACACGCCTGCACGTGTGCGAGCAGCTCCGGGTTGGCGTGCGCCGGGGCCCCGCGCGCGAACGCCTCCGCCAGTCTGTCGCCCTCCGGGCACTCGCGCATGGCACAGTCCTCCAGTGTACTCTAACGGCCTGAGGGGCGCTCTGATTGCACGTAGGCCTTGGAACGTCCGGCGCCGATGCGTTGGGGGCGGGGGGCAGCCTTCGGCTGATGACTTCGGTTGCGTCAGTTGCCGACAGACGCCCAGAATGCGGGGTCTTCGGTGTCGAGGGCCCGCTCCAGCCGCCTCAGAGCTCTGAAGACCGCCAGGTTCGCGAGTGGCCTGGTGGTCCCGATCGCCTGCGCTATCGCCTGGCCGTCGAGTCCCTCACCGAAGCGCAGCCCGAGCACGAGCCGGTCCTTGTCGGCGAGCCGCATGCACGCTGCGGCCAACCGTTCCGAGACCTCCGCCGACAGTGCCCGCTCCTGAGGCGCGTCGCTGGCCGGCGCTGCGAGCATCCCTATCAAGACCCTGTCCGGATCATCACCCTCGGCGCATCCCACCATGGGCACCTCCCGGCGCACCCGCGTCGCCCGGCGCTCGGCCCACTGGATGCAGTGGCGCACCACTATCGTCGACAGGTAGGTGCTGAATGAGGCGATCGGGCGCCACAGGCGTAGGCGCCGCTTCCGGTCGTCGAGGAGTAGGAGGCTGACCTCGGACTCGACGTCCTCCCGATCCTCGCGGCTGTCGGCGAAGCGGGAGACGATGAGGCGGACGCGGGGGCGCTGCCAGTCCCAGACGGCCTCGAAGGCCTCTGTGCTGCAGGCGGCTGCGGCCTCCACCAGTTCCGCCTCACTGGACTGCAGCTGGCGCCTCATGGGGGCCAGTTTTCCGCGGGCGTACGCGCGGACCTGCCGCCGCTGCCGCTGTCCCGCACCGCAATCCTTATATAGGAGTGTGTATACCTGTTCTTCCCGTGCCGGCTTGTTCGGCTCGGAGGTGTTTTGTTGTGATGTTTGAGGCTGTGATCGATAACGTGTCGCAGAGGACGAAGCTGTGAAAGCGTACTGCCCGTGTCGTTGTGAAGGGTGCTTTTGCGGCGATGGGTCAGGGCATGCGGCGTCACGATCGGGTGGCTGTCCCGGCGTTTGGCGCGTTCAGTGTTACTCGTCGTCGTGGTCGCAAGGTTCTTCATCCGGCTACTGGTCGGCCCGTGCATATTCGCGCGGGCTTTGTTCCGGTGTTTCGTCCGTTTGATGATCTTCGTCGTTCGGTTCGTCGCTATCGTGCGAAGTAGTCTCGGCTGGGCGGGCTTGCTGTCGCCGCGGTCGGCGGGCGGGGCTGTGCGGTGCTACCCCGGAGTGGTGGCGGAACCGAAAGGCTTATACACCAGGGCTGCTTACCACTCCCTGATGGTGCCATGGAGTACCTGCTCAAAGCCCTCAACGCCCAGCCCGGCCTGACAGCCCAGCCCTCGGGACAACCGCTCAAACCCTATCGAGCGGATCAGCTCGTCCTTCCGTCCCTGGAGCTGGAGGGTCTCGGGCGGGCCGGGGCGCCCCACCAGGGGCTCGCTGGACGACCTCCACCAGCACATGCAGGAGGGTGGGCCGCCGGTCCCTCGGCGCCTGGCGGCACCCCCGCCACTCATGCGTCGCCCGTCCCCGAGTTCCCACCGCTTCGGCCCAAAGGCAAAGGGACGGTCCGCGCGCCTAACGAATGAGCGGGCTCCGTAGGCGGCCTCAGTACGCCTCAGAGCGGCAGATGCATGGCCGGGGGCCCAGCTCCGCGAGAGCACCCGGCGGGAGGACTGTGGACGGTGACCCCTCTCGAACCAGCCCTGATGACCCTGATAGTAGCCGCGACCGGTATCGTGGGGGCCAGCGCCGAGGCCACACGCACGGGCGACGGCCCCCCTTCGTGGAACGATGCCCAGCTTGCCGGTCAGCCGGTGGACATCTCGCCATGGAGCTACCCCTGGCGAGCTGATCGGGCGGTCCAGGAGAAGCCCGAGGCGTACCTCATCCCGCGCCGGCTCGAGCGTATGGACAGCATCTACCGCACCGCGTACGACGCACTACCGGCCCCGGAGCTCAAGAGCATCTACTACGAGCAGCCGGACTTGCTCAGGCGGCTACCTCCCGCGCCGAAGGGCAAGCTGCAGGCTGGCCTGCTCTGGACTGGCGGGCTGGTGGACTACCGCGTTGAGCTCGCCTGGCCTGCCGGGGCGACCGTCCCATCTCCCAGGAAGGTGGAGGTCAGGGTCTACCCGACGGCCTTCGGCTGGTTCGGCTGGACTGTGGACAAGATCCTGACCGACCCGGCGGTCTCCGACAACAGCCGGACGTGGACCTACAGGAGCGATCCGACCGAGCTGATGGACAGCGCCTACAGCGCGCGGATCCCCGCTGCGACGGAGATGGTGGCGGTGTTCTGCGAGGGCCAGGCCCCTGTCCCGCAGATCCACATCACTGGCCCAAGCACCGGCGTGTGGGCGCGGATGGACATCGAGATCGCATGGGGCTTCCAGGCAGGCACTGAGGACAAGCCGTTCGACGGGCGGCTGGAAACCCACGTAGCAGTGCTCGGGCCGGTCACCCCCCTGGCAGGTGACACAGGCACCACCATGACTGGGCAGGCCCGATGGCGATCCCGGGCCGCAGGCAGAGACATGGACACGACTATGGATGCCGCGCCACCGTCTCGCGTCCGCGATCATGCGCCAGAGCGCCGGGGCGTGAGGGTACCGCTGCTCTACGCCCCGACGATCCGCCCGGGTCTTGACAGCCGACTGACCGTCTGGACCGAGGCGGGAGGCGTCACATTCAGCGTGAGGGATCTGGAGCGGGGCCCGATCTACATCCCGCGGCACGGCCTCTTCGTGTCGAAGGTCGGAAGCGCCCAGACCGCGGCTCAGTTCGCCAGGCAGCTAGAGGTTCACGGACACAAGAGCATTCGTCAGATGACCCGCGAGCACCGCGAGGCCGTGTCATGGGACGAGCTCATGCAACAGGTCAGGTTGTGGACGTGCCCGGACGGGACGCCCGTTCCGCAGTTCCCGGCGGTGCCGGACCCCGCGATGAGGGTGGAGCTCTCGGACCAGCGCTGGACGGATGCCTGGCGAGCGGCCTACGACCAACTGCGGGGGAAGCACCTGTGGCCGACTCTGGGTGCTGAGATAGCGCGGGTCGCGCGCGACATGGAGCTACTGGGTCTGCATGATGAGGTGGTGCCGGTCTACGACTACTTCCTGGCATCGCCCGGAGTCAAATCCGATGGCGACTTCACTGATGCCAGGGGCTCGCTCGAGTGGGCGAAGTCGATGCGGCACGACATGGGGTACAGCCACGAGGGAACGCACGCTTCGACGGGCCGGCTTCTGTTCGCCATGTGCGAGCGCTACTTCCTCACCGGCGACAAGCAGTGGTTCCTGGATCACCGCGCGCGCTTGCAGGCGGCCGCGGACTGGATCATCGGTGAGCGCACCCGATACATGGAGGGCATCCCCAACCGGGAGGCTCTCCACGTCGCCGGTTTGATGCCCCCGTCTATGCTAGGCGACTATGCACTCCCCGCCTGCGACTGGCACTGGTACTACTGCGACAACGCTTGGTCCCTGCAGGGCCTGCAGCGCTTTGCAGACGTCCTCACCGAGTTCGATCCCGCGGAGGGCAGGAAGTACGTGAGCGAGGCTGCAGCGTTTCGGCAGGACCTACGCAAGGCGCTGGACCGGGAAGCCGCGTTGGCACCTGTCCGGCTGGGGCGTGACGGCGCGTACCACAGCTACATCCCGAGGATGGCATACGCCGGGGGACTGACGGGTCCTGAGTTGGGCGCGCCGCAGTTCCCCGACTGCGACCTCTTCCTCGGGGCGCTCCCGGTCGCGGGGTCGTTCGCCGCGCTCGACGCCCGCGACCCCCGCATCGTGGACACCCTGGACGTCATGGACGAGCTGGGAACCGCCGGTGACGTCGGCGCGAACGCGGGCGTCTTTGCCAAGCCGCTCCGCGAGCTCGAGCAGGCGCGGGAGCAGCGGGGGCTCTCGACGGCCGACGCGTGGTTCTGGAAGACCTACTCGGTCCTCCCCAAAGCCTCGGATAATGCCAACGTGTACCTCAGGCAGGATGACGTTCCCAGCTTCCTGCGTTTCTGGGGGAATGCCTACGCAGGCGTTGTGGGCGCCAACGGCAAGCTCTGGGAACACTGGCACTTGGGAAGCTACGCGGGCTGCGACACACCCGACACCATGACGGCAGGCTGGTTCCTCGAGAACTTCCGCGATCTGCTCGTGATGGAGGAGGGACACTCCCTCTGGATCGGGCGGGGCACTCCCCGTTCGTGGCTCGAGCAGGGCAAGCACATCTCGGTCAGGAACGCGCCGACCTACTTCGGGACGCTAGGCTATGAGATCGTGTCTGACGTAGCGAACGGTTCGATCACCGCCACGATAGAGACTCCGGGCCGCAGGCAGGTCAAGTCAGTACTCCTGCGGCTGCGCCATCCTCAGGCCGCCCCCTTGAGGAGCGTGACCGTCGACGGCCGCCCTTGGGGCGTCTTCGACTCAGCCCGAGAGGTCATCGAGCTGACTGACCCTACAGGCGAAGTGGTCGTGACTGCCCGCTACTGAACGACCCCGCCCTGTCACGACCCGTGGCGCTGGCGCTAACGGAGGGGATGGGCCACTGAGGCGAGGAGCTGTGCCCGGCCAGGTCAGTTGTGTACGTCAAGTTCCGCAAAAGGTCGGTTGGTATCTCGTGAGCGTCGGCGGAGCGCGTTGCCCCAAGCGTGCGACGCGACGCCGACGCTCATGCAGCCTCCGGTCTCTGTTTGAGCTGCTCCCGTCTATGCTCTCTGAGCAGCTCCATGTTCAGGTACCGAGTCCCCTCGATCCACTCCTCGTGGAACTCCACTGTTAGGGCCCGCACCAGCCGTAGGCAGCTCTCCGCGTCCGGGAAGATCCGGACCACCGTCGTCCTCCGTTTGATCTCTTCGTTCAGCCGCTCCAGCATGTTCGTTGACTTCACGTGCTTGTGGTGCTGAAGCGGTAACCGATAGTACGACAGCGTCTCCTCGATGTTCTCCTCCACCCAGGCGCATGGCTTCGGATACCGGTCACCCCAGCGCTCCAGCCACGAGCCCAGGTCCCGACGCGCCTCTAGCAGATCCCGGCGGTCATACAGCCACCTGAGCTCCATCAGGCAGTCGTCATCCGCTTTCCGCGGCAAGTGGTCGAGCGCGTTCCTCAGGAAGTGCACGTAGTGGCGCTGCCAGACCGCGCCCGGGAGTACCTCCGCGATCGACCGCCTCAGCCCCCCGTGGTCGTCGGTTACCACGAACTCCACTCCTCGCAGACCGCGCTCCTTCGGCCCTGACAGGAACTCCCGCCAGCTCGTCTCCGTCTCACGGTTCGCCAACTCTACACCTAGCACGCACCGACGACCGTCCTCATTGATCCCGATCACGATCAGCACCCGGGGACTGGGGGCCACCTGCCGCGCAGCACACGCTTGGCCCGCTCTAGCTGCTCGATGGCCCAATGCGCGGCCCTCACAATGCCAGCGACCGGCTTGTTGGGCTCCGTTCCCAACCACGCCACTTGGGGTCGACAGGTCCCCAGCGCCGCGCTGACGTGGTCGCCAGAGCACGCGTCACCGCAACGAGCTCTCACTCGGTGGGCTTTAGGAACCGCAGGAAGACCTGGTAGTGGAGGTAGTGGAACTCGGCATCGAGCACGAGACCGGCCTCCTCGGCCATCCGCTGGAGCTCGTCGCGGGGCACGAGTATGTTGTACGGGTCAAAGGGCACATCGTGCGACTTGCGGTAGTCGATCACGTACAGGAACCCGCCGGGCTTGATCGTCCGCGCCACGTCCGCGACCAGCGGACGACGGCCCTCTTCCGGCACCTCGTGCAGCACGTCGCAGATGAACGCAGCATCGACAGACGCCGACCGCAGCGTGGTGCTGTCAGGCTGGGACCGTACGACCTCAACGTTTGCGGCGCCCTCCGCCGCGGCGTGCTCGCGCACTACCGCGAGAGCGCCCTCGTCGATGTCCACTGCCAGCACGCGGCCGTCCTTCCCGACGGCCTGGGCCAAGCGGAACGTGAAGTAGCCGCTCCCGCAGCCCACGTCCGCGATCGCGGTTCCAGGCTGCAGATGCAGGTCGGCCATCACGCGCTCCGGCTGCTGCCATTCGTCACGGTCCCCCTGGGCGATGGCCCGGACCGACATGAGGGTGACTGCTGAGAGCGTCGCGAGTGCGAGAGCCACCTGATGGAGGCGTCGCCGCGCGCGGCTTGGGAGAGCGCGCTGAGCATGGTGTGTCACTGGACTGCCGACCTCTCTCGGTCGCATCGGCCGCGGCATGCACGTTCAGACTCTCTGCCATCCCCATCATGGGCACCATGGTACACCGGACGGCGAGCTCAACCCACCCGCGCGACGCCCCGAACACCTCGTTGCCGAAGACGACGGCACAGAGGGGGGCAGCCCGCATCGCGGTAGTCGGCCGACCGATCCTCGAGGGCTGCGCAGTAGGCCGCCAGTCCCGCCTCGACGTCCCGCGCCGGGGGCTGGTCCTGAACGATGCCTAGGGATGCTCGGCCGGGATGGGGGCCACATCAATGAGCAGGCCACCACGCAGCAGCTTCACGCACGCGGGGTCATCGCTCTCAGGAAGCGCGGCGATGTCCCAACGGACGGGTGGGCCGTCCGCCGGCGCGCTGAGTAGCGCGCCGCCCTGGGCGTCCGACAGCACGAGCATGCGCCCTGCGCCCCGGTGACCCACGCGCACCTCAACCGTGGTCCCGTCGCGCTCCACGGACAGCTCACGCCGCATCAGCGCTAGGCACAGCGTCTCGCCGCGGCCCACGTAGAGTCTCGCCGGGCGGGAGCCGCTGCGCTCGGGCCCAAGCGGCACCTCCTCGCAACTCACAAGGTCCACCAGATGCTCGCCGGGGCTGCAGTCCACTGCGAGCGCGGTACCCTCGAACGTGTGTCCCGTGGCATTGTGGAGGTGGAAGAGCGTCTTGGCGCCCGCGCGGAACCGGTTAACGTAGATGCCGCGAGCCTGCCCGGGAGTCCGGATGAGGGGCTCGCAGTCCCTGCTGTCGTAGGCGTCGGCGTTCTGGCAGAGGATGGTGTAGAACGCCGGTGGGTAGTAGCGGCCAAAGGACGCCACCCCGGTCCAGAGCTTGACCCGGTCCCCAGGGTCAGCCCCGCGGTGGTCGAGCTCGAATGCCTTGCACTCCGGGAAGTAGAAGCGCTGCAGGTTGCACGGGAGCGGCCTAAGGGGTGAGCTCTGGACCGTCAGGTCATACGTGATGCATCCGTCGAGGTACTGCATCAGGTAGTCGTAGCCGGGGTGCTCGGTCGTCAACACCGACCCCGGGTCGACCGCGTCCATGGCCTCCCGCACCATGCGCGTGGTCTCAGCGACGGCCTTCTGCCACTGCGTGATGCCCGGTTCCGCGAAGGTGTGCTCGTGCTCGGTGCTGTAGCATGCCCAGCCCACGTGGCCGTACTCATCGAGCCGGATGCCGTCGGCTCCCGTCTCCCTGATCAGACGTCCCATCGTGTCGGCCACCCAGCGTCGCACCGCGGGTATGTCGTGGCACGGGTTCCAGACGTCGTACCCGGTGCTTGGCTTGCCGTCCACCCCGATCACGCACCACTCGCGGCCATGGGCCTGACCGATCTTGCTCGCGTCGTCCATGCGGAACGGGTCGGTATAGAGGGTCACCAGGGGGCCCATGCCCCGATAGGTCCCGATGGCCTCCCTGAACGCGGGCAGGCCGCCGAAGCGCTCGTTGTAGCCATCGTAGTCGCCCGGCTGGTTGTTCCACATCGCCAAGCCGGTGACGGGGTCGGTGACGAAGTAGGGCTTCCACGCCTCGATCGAGGCCTTACTGAGCACCTCGCTCAGCCGCTCGAACGGGGTGCTCCACGGTCCAAGCGGCGACCAGTCCCACCATGACATCAGCTCAACGCAGTCCGTCTCCGGGCGGATGAAGTCGGTGCGGTAGTGTCCGTCACGGAACAGGACGTCCTGCCCCCAGCCGACAGCTATCATGTGCCGCACAGCAGCCAGCCTCGACGGGTACGGGCGGAACCGCCAGACTCGGTGCGCCCAGTCGGCGTAGGCCGCAAACGGCACTCGCCAGTCCCCCGCGTGGGCGGCGATAACCGCCGGCGCCGGGGTGAACGCGTCCCCCGGCGCACGAGTGCGGCGCAGGTAGTCGTAGGAGAGCGACGTACCCTGCACGGCGTCGAGGGGGGTCTGCCACTGGTACTCCTCGCGGGCACGCACGCCCAGGTTGGCGTCGGCCACCTCGGCCGCCCCGGCGATGTGCTTGCGCAGGGACAGGACCTTGTGCCATCCCTCGGCGTCATCGGTGCGCACCGACAGCCCCCCACCCCGCGACGGGCTGAAGAGGTCCATCACCTGGTAGAGGGCTTCATGGTCGCCGTAGCCGCCGCGGATCATCGCGGGGCGGTCGGCGATGATGCCACCGCCCTTTGGGAAGAAGTAGTAGTCGGCCGCCGGGTCGTCCGATGCCGCGAGGCCGGCGAGGTGGGGGAAGCTGAGCTTGAAGTCGAGTGGGGTGGTCCCGGAGTTCACGACGGTGAGGGCCAGCCGCAGGCCCTCGTCGTCGATCGTCGCCCCTAGGCGCGCCTGCAGGGCGGGAGCATCCCGCGAAAGGAGCGCCTCGAACCCGTCGCCGGCCGGCCGCACCGACTCACAGACGAAGTCGCGACTCCCTGAGTACCGGACGCCGTCGACCTCCAGTAGGAAGAGCCGCAGCTCTCTGGGGGCACGGACCATCTCGGTCGCCGTGATGCGGTTGTAGAGGGAGGCGAGGCGAATGTGCCCCTGTGTCCGGAACCTGCAGGCCAGCACGGCATTCTCGAGCGTCGCTGTGCCACCCTCGATCCGGCACGTCGGCCTCATGCCCCTCACTTCGCGGCCTGCCGCTGGGGAGATCGGCGGGCAGAGGTCGATCGGCCGGGCGGCGGGGCGACACTCGGCCGTTCCCTCGAAGCTAACCTTCGAGACTGTCGCCTGCGCACCCGCCGGGCTGATGAGGACCCCCGCGACGTCGAAGCTCCGCCCTCCCGAGAGCTCGAGCCGCCCAGCGACGGACGTACCACCCGTCATGGGCTTACCTGCAGCATCGAGCCAGGCGACACTCACCTGCTCGTCGGCCGGCACCGTGACCACCACAGGGCGCAGCCGATCGAGCGCCTCAGGCTCCCACTCCATCCGCGCCGGGTGGTTGGCATCGATGGTGGCACCCGCCGGGCCGTACTGCGCGCCGTGCGCACCGGCGTAGACGATGAGCCCGGCCTTATCCTCGATGGCGGGGTCCGCCCCGGGGCGCCAGACGGCGGTGCGGGCCAGGTCCTCGCAGATCAGGTAGAGGCGGACCATGTACTCGCCCGCACCACCGGGAACGTTGAGCCGCTCGGCTCCCCAGTTGCTGCCGTCAAACGTCACCGCGCTGTTGCCTCGGCCGATGCTGTTGTCGATCCCGAGGTAGAGGTAGTCGTCATCGCCGCCGCCCTCCGCCTTGTGGATGAGCACCTCGTTGGGCCCGCGGACCACCTCCCCCTTGGGGATCTCCAGGTCGTGCCAGGCGATCGCGGGCGCCTCACCCTCTCGGAACACGGGCGCCCCGGCGCTCGTGGCGTAGCGATGGACGACACCGTTCACGATAACCTCGTAGGCCTCATCCAGACCGTCCGCAGCCGGCATGTCGTGCCAGGAGTAGTCGCGCACCATGAAGTAGGCGGATAGCCGCACCGCCCTCACCGCCGCCCACGTGGCCTCGGACACGCCGCTCAGGTCGAGGACCTTGCGGGCCTGGTAGGGCGGCGCGTTCATGTGCGTGATGCCCATGACCATGCCGCCCCAGCAGTCTTGGTCGTCGCGCACAACGAGAACGCCCGTCCCCACGGGCTCGACGATGGATGGGACGGCGCTCACCGGCGTCGAGATGACAAGGGCCACAACTGCGGCGATTGCGGCGCTGGGTGGCATAGCACACCTTCCCTTCTTTCGAGGGCCTCGCGGCGGCTACACGTCGAGGTCGGTCACCAAGGTTATGTCCTGCGACAGGTCGAGGTCCATCGCCGTGTCCGCGCTCGTGGCGAGGACCAATCAGCCGCGGGGGCGGGCCTTCCTGCCATCGCTCGCGGCTGCTGGGCCGCTACGCTCACAGCGCCCGACGGGCGTCAGGGATCCGCCGCTCCAGGATGTCCCGAAGTCCAGCGAGCTTCGCCTCGACGAGCTCCGGGCTGATCATGTAGCCGTAGGCCTCGCCGTGCCAGCCTAGACGCGGATCCGCCTGCAGGAGGGGGATGGCGCGAGCGGCGTTCTCGAGCTCGTTGCGGCAGATGGCCGCTAGGCGGTCCAACAGGGCGGCCCTTTCGGCCGGGTCCTCCGCGGCGTAGAACGCATCGCGCCGCAGAAGGAAGTCCACCACGTTGGCTCCGCTCCGGGTCTGGATCAGGTGGAACTTCAGCACGCCGGTCTCGCGCTCCAGCCGCCGGCGATCGTCACCCGCGGTCTTCGCCAGCGCGGCCTCAAGCATGGCCTCAGCCTGCCCACCCTTGGCGGCCTCGGAGCGGTAGCACTCCAACACCTTCTCCGGGCCGAATGGCGTGGCCCAGTCCAGCCGGTCCCCGCGGATGTCCTTGTCCAGCAGCCAGGAGTTGGGGAAGGCCTTGCCGATCTGGTCGAACATGAAGAGGAAGCTCGGGCCCCGGCTCACCGGCCCGTAGTACATCACCGGAATGCTGCCGGGGAAGTCGTCATGCGCCCGGGCCATGACCTCATAGGCGGCCACCACGTCGCCGGCCGCCGCCTCGCCGAAGTCCCGGGCGGCGACGGCGAGCAGACCCTCCTCGACCGACGGCTGCGGCGACCAGCTGAACTCCCCGGCCACCTCCGTTGCCAGGCACGGCATGTTGCCGAAGTTCCAGCACGACATCAGCCCCTGCACGCCCGTCTCCCGTAGCGTGTGGTACTTCCGCGCGATCTGGGTCGGCACGGGCAGGTAGCAGATGTCCGGGTTCTCGTGCGTGGTGCCGATCTGGATGCGCGCGTAGACCGGACGGCCCCGCGCCCGAACGAAGTCCGCTACACCCTTGAACCGCCGACTGGGACCCACCACTTTGATGTTGTATTCATCGTTGGTGTACTCGAAGCCCAGGGCCTGCGTCGGCTCCCCCCGCTCGTAGTCGCCCATGACGATGGTCTCCGCGGGCAGCGCCGCCAAGACTCCCTCCTGGGGATCTGGCTCCCACATTGCCCAGCTCCAGTTCCAAGCGATGACCTCCGCGTCGGGGCGCGCGGCCGTGGCGCCTTCGCGGATGAGCCGAACGATCTCCCCCACCACCTCCTGTGGGGCGCGGTCCACGCAGCGTGGGCACGAGGCGACCTCACCGATGCGATCCTCGGGCTTCTCGACGTTGATGCCCGAGCGGCACCAGCAGTGGCTGGGATACTCCGAGGCCGTGATCATCACGCATCCGGCGAGCTCGGGGACCTGGGTGAAGATGAAGCGAGCCGACTCCCGCAGGTAGGTCTTGACCTCGGGCGTGCTAGTGCACAGGTTGAACATCGGCTTGAAGACCGACGCCGAGCCGCGGCACTGGGGATGGTTCCGGAAGAACTCGTCATGCTCCGCGATGCCCAGCGGCTCGTTGAGATAGAGGAACACGCTGATACCGAAGCGCCCGGCGCGCTGGGCCAGAGCACGGAGCCGGGACAGGATCCGGTCGGAGTCTCGTCCGAACTCCGGGAACACGGTCACCTTCGCGAAGTGCCGGAAGGACCCACGGATCCAGATGCCGTTGAAGCCGTGCTCGGCCAGCCGCATCAGCACGTTGTCGTGGTAGAAGGTCTCCGGCCCGGCGTCCTCCTCGGAGTACGCCGGGTAGGCCATCCCTGGTGAGAACCAGTCGGCAGTGAAGGGGTCTCCCCGCTCTCCGGTCAGCTCTTCGACGTAGAAGGGCGAGAGCGGGGAGCGGTGGATGCGGCGCCGAAAGAGCGGCCGGCGCACCTCCTCGCCGACCTTCAGCACCGGTACGCCCCGGCGGCGCATCCTGTTCTCCAGGCGGAACACGCCCTGCAGAACGCCGGCGGCCCCGGCCCCGGTGACCTCGACGCTGTCCGCGGCGACTCGCAGCCGGTGGGTCTCAGGATTGGGGTCGAGCGTGGGATCCACGGCCAGGAGAATGCGCTTCGCGGCGCCGCCTGCGGCCGGCCCCGCGCCCATGGACCGCGCCAGGAACCCTCGTAGATGATCCTCAGCGACCCGCATCGGCTCGCCGAGGCCATCGTGCGAGAGCGCCCAGTCTTCGCCCAGCGTCACCTCGCCTTCTACCGCCGCCACCCCCTCGCGGCGGAACGACTCGTCGTACGTGGGTGATAGCAGCTCGATCGCGAACGGCATGGTCTCGGTGATCTTCATGGAGGAACCGCTCCCCGGTGCGCCCTACCCGGGCGCTGGGCGTGGCAGGCTACAGCGCGTAGCCCATCGTCGTGTAGTAGGCCAGGTTCGCCTGTCTGACATCCGCCCGACCCAGCTGCACCACGGTCGGCACGTCCGACCGCAGTCGCAGGGCGTACTGCCCCAAGAGCACCCGGAACCGGCGTTCGCCGACGGGCTTGCCCATGCGGGAGCAGGTCACCAGCCGCGCCGGGGCAAGCAGTCTGGGGCGCCTCCGGCTCGCGGTCGGCGAAGAGCGCGTCGATCCGGATGCGCGCATCCCGGCCGCCGGTATCCAACACGATCAGGGACTCATGTGCCCCCAGCGGCAAGCCTGCCTCTCCCGCCGGGGGCAGGTGGCCGTCCGGGAACATCCACGTCTTGCGACCCTCGGGCGCTCTCATGGGTGAAGCTCCCTCCGCGCCACCGACGCCCCTCGCCTCTGAGAGCGCGTGCGGGATGCGAGGTCGGTCCTCGTTCCCTCCGCGACCTCTAGGCCCAGTCGGCGGCAAGCTGTCTGGCCGTCTTGAACGCGGCGCCGCGCTCCAGTAACCGGTCCACCAACACCGTGAACTGCTCCAGCGCGTAGTCGCCGCAGTTCTCGACGAGGAAGTAGTCCGGCTCCACCGCGCCCTCGCCGTAGTGCATCCGCGTGGGCATGGGCACGAACTCCCACGGATGGAAGTAGAAGCACAGGACCACCGGCAGGCCACGCGCCCGAACGTACCCGATGAAGTCGTCGATGTGCACCATAAGCGCGTCGGCGCTCTTGGTCCGGAACAGCGGCCACTGGTCCCGATCGCGGTGGTACGGGTCGTCGCTGTCGATGGTCATGTCGCAGAAGTTGGGGATCTCAACCAGCTTCAGATCGCCCGTCTGGCTCCAGTCCTCGCAACTGGGGTGGTAGGGCACGAGCTGCGTCTCGTAGCAGTAGAGCGGGTAAGAGGCGTCGGCCACGTACCCCAGGCCGTCGAGGGCCTTGCACACGGCGGTGCTGCCCCACAATCGTGGCGAGCGGAAGGACACGGGCTGCTTGCCCAGCGCCTCCGCGACCCACTCGGTCGCGACCTTCAGGCGGAACGGCACCTCCTCCGCCAGAAGCGGCTTCACGCCGGGGATCTCGAAGATCGGGTCGCCCACCGTCTCGTGGTACAGCGAGTGGCAGCCCACCTCATGCCCCGCCGAAGCGATCGCCCGCACCACCGGCGGATGCAGGCGCGCGGCATCGCCGGTGAAGAAGAACGTGCCCGTGATGCCCCGGTCGCGGTACAGCCTCAGAAGCTTCGGCGTACCCTCGATGACGCCGGTGTAGTCGATGCCCCAGCTCCCGACGTCGGTCTCCATGTCAAGGCCGAGGACGACGGTGATGTCGGTCATGTCCGGGGTCCTCCCCCCGCTGCCGCGCCGGTGCCCTTCGACCCAGGAGGCGTCACCGGGGCGGGCATTGGCGCGTGCTCCCTACGCCGCCTGGGCCCGCCTTCCGCCGCCTACAGCTCCAGCACCTCATTGAACCTGCTGCTCAGCCACTCCACTCCGCCCTTCGTGACCCGCACGCCGTTCTCCCACCGCAGGCCGAATTGCTTGGTGTAGAGGAACGTGTCCACCTGGAAGGTCATGTTCTCGGCCAGCGGGTACCGGGAGCTCGACTCCATCCACGGACGCTCGACCTCCATGAGGCCGATCGCGTGGCACGGGCCATAGAGAAGGAAGTTGCCGTAGCCCTTGGCCCTGACGAACTCCTCGAACCGGGTGACCACGTCCGCCGCCGGAACGCCGGCCCTCATCATCTCCGCGGTCTTGCAGTGCGCCTCCAGCCCGAAGCTCACCAGATCGCGCATCTTGGCCGGCATCTTGCCGAAGCACACGGGTCGGCCGACGCTGGAGGAGTAGCCGCCGACCAGTGCGCCTATGTTGAGCTGGATCAGTTCGCCGGTCCTGAGGACCTTCGCGCTCGGGCGGCCGATGGCGTGGGTGCTGTTGCGACCGCTCAGGACGTACGTCGGGTGGCCTTCGTACTCTGCCCCGTTGGCGTACATCGCCGCCTGCGCGAGGCCCACCACCTGCTGCTCGGCCATGCCGGGCCTCATGTGGTTGAGCACGTACTCGGTGGCCACTTCGCTGATGCGGAAGGCCTCCTTCATGCACCTTATCTCGTTCGCGCTCTTGATCGTGCGCATCTGCACGATGAGATTGTCGGCGCGGACTATCCTCGCCCTCCCCGCGGCCTTCCTCAGCGACTCGTAGACGGTGACGGGCATGACCGGCAGGCCGGCGATGCCCAAGCGCCTCACTTCCCTGCCCCCCGACGCCCTGGCGATCACGTCCCTGAATGTGTCGAGCACCACGCCCGGGTACTCCGGCTCGGCCGACTCCCGGTACTCCAGCAGCTGCATGATGCTCTCGCACTTGCCCCGGTCCCGGGCGAATGTGAGGGTCTCCGGGCCGATGAGGAGGATCGGGTCGCCTTCGCGGCCCAGAGCCACACCCCCGGTTTCGAACAGCGGCCAGTAGTCGGACAGATAGCGTACGTTGGAGGGGTCGGCTTCGTCGCCGTGGGCGATGAGCACATCGATGTCGGCTTCGGCCATCGCCTGCCTCAGCGTGGCCCAACGCCGCCGGAACTCGGGTTTGGGGATGCTGAACTGCGCCATAGTGGAGTGCCCTCCGGTCGGGAGCCCGCACGCCAAAGGGGGAGCGCTGGGCCGGGTGGTGGTGTGGTACGGCAGGCACGTTCGACGCGCCCGACCGGCGTCCCTGCCCGTCGCTACCGGGGCTGCGTCGGGCTGCGACGGAGCCCCGCCGCACGGACGAACCTGCCCGCCGTCATCGGGGACCACTTCAGGTCCCGGATGGAACCGTCGTCCGCGCCCCGCCCTGCGACGACGCGCTCAGGATCACCGCAATAAGGTTCGGGCCCCGTCACCTGTACCTCGCTGACCCCGTGCCATGGGAGCGCCCTTGTCGAGCACGAGCGCCTAGACGCCGCGCAGGTCGGCGCTGCCGCGACCCATGTGGTCGAGCGGGCGGCCCAGGCAGACAGCGATGATGTCCGTGCCGCGGCGAGTGCCCGTCTGTCAGGGCCCAACGCGGGTCTACTCGCACTTTGCTGCCAAGGAACCCCAAAACCACTCCCGATCCAGCCAGGATCCGGCAGGGACCGTGACCGGCCAATCTGAATGAGCACGGTATCTGCGGAGGTCGCGCGTGAAGGGCATGGGCTTCGACAACGAGACATACCTGCGCGAGCAGGCGGCGGCCATCCTCGAGCGGGTGGGGCAATCCGCCGGTAAGCTGTACCTGGAGTTCGGGGGCAAGCTCACGTTCGACTTCCACGCCGCGCGTGTGCTGCCAGGGTATGACCCTAACGTCAAGATGCGCCTGCTCGAGGGCTTGAGAGACCAGATCGAGGTCGTCCTCTGCGTGTGCTCGGACGATCTCGAGCGGGGCCGTATCAGGGGCGATTTCGGCATCACGTATGATCTTGCGACCCTGAAGGCTATGGACGACCTCCGCGACTGGGGTATCACGGTGTCGGCCGTCGTTCTCACGCGGTACCGCGGGGGACCTGCGTCCGAGCGGCTGATGATGCAGCTAGGCGCCAAGGGCATCCGTGCGTACACGCATGCGGCCATCCCGGACTACCCCGGCAATGTTGACCTCATAGTCTCCGATGAGGGGTACGGTCGCAACGCGTTCGTTGAGACCGAGAAGCCGATCGTCGTGGTGACCGGCACCGGGCCGGGCAGCGGAAAGATGTCCACGTGCCTCTCTCAACTCTACCATGCCCACCACCGTGGGACAGCCTCGGGGTACGCGAAGTTCGAGACCTTCCCCATCTGGAACCTGCCCGTGGAGCACCCGGTGAACGTGGCCTATGAGGCCGCGACCGCGGACCTCGGCGACATCGTGATGATTGACCCCTTCCACCTTGAAGCCTACGGCCGGACGGCCGTCAACTACAACCGCGACATTGAGAGCTTCCCCATTCTCAAAGCGATGATCGACCGCATCGCGGGCGACCGCGGGAGCGCGGCCGTGTACCAGTCGCCCACCGACATGGGCGTGAACCGCGCCGGGTGGGGCATTGTCGACGACGAGGTCGTGTCGGCTGCCTCGGTCCAGGAGGTTATCAGGCGGTACTTCCGACACAACTGGGAGCGCGAGCGCGGGCTCTGCTCCCCGGATGCCGTGCGTCGGGTCCACAGGCTCCTTGTCCGCCTGGGTGCCTTGGCGACCGACCGGCCGGTTGTCGAGCCGGCGCGGATAGCTGCGGCGGACGGTGAGCGACGGCAGAAGGGCAACGACGGCTTCTACTGCGGGGCAGCCCTTGAGCTGCCGACAGGGACGATCGTAACAGGCACCAACTCCCCGCTCTTCCACTCAGCCTCCTCAGCGCTCATCAACGGCATCAAGGCCCTGGCAGGCCTGCCGGAGCACATCCACCTGCTGCCCGCGAGCGTCATCGAGAGCGTCACCGCGCTCAAGGCGGGCTACCTGGGGTCGAGCTCGCCGAGCCTGAACGTGCAGGAGGTACTCGTGGCGCTCGGGATTAGCGCCGCGAGCAACCCGGCGGCGAAGGTCGGAGTGGAGATGCTCCCTCAGCTTCGCGGCGCGCAGATGCACCTCACCCACGAGCCGGGTGCGGGCGACGAGACCGGCCTTCGCAAGCTTGGTATCGATCTCACGACCGACGCGAACCCGACGTCCCGCGACTACTTCCTCCGCTGACGGGTGTCCGTCAGCTTCCCGCCCCTCACTTCCCGGGCCAGGGCTTGTTGCCGAAGCACGCCGAGCCTGCTGTGCCTCACGCTACCGTAGGGTGAGCGATGGAGATCCTGAGCATCGTCGGCCCAGTGGCGCTGTGCGCTCTCATGCTGTGGTGTGCACCGAGATCCCCACGGTGCCCTCGTACAGGGTCCTCGATCACGTGCTTGGCGCGTGGCGCGGTGCCCCTTGTCCGCCATCGCGATGGGGATCGGGGTCGTTCGCGGCGGTTGCTGGCTCTGCGGCCGGACCGGCGTCGTTTCTGCTCTGGGTCTCCTCTGCATCGTGTGGTGGGTTGCCGTGTGCCTGCGAGGAGGAAGACGGGGTCTTCCCGTCTAGCCTGGATCATGCATGATGGCTGGCGGGGAGGTGCTGGGGGCCGGTAGATCAGGTCCGTGTGGTGGTTGGTTGCAGGTGCGGCGCCAGTCGTTCGTGCAGAGGGCGCAAGAGCACGCTCCGACGTCGCCGGCGAGACTTGGTGTTGGGCTGTCTTGGTGCGAGTCTGCGCGATCCCTCCCATCCGAGCGACCCGGGCGGCCGCGTCGGATCGGTTCGTAGGGTGTTGTGAGCGATCCCGTCCTCGTAGCCTGCCACAATCCCGTAGATCCGTTGCCCCAGCAGCTCGAGCCGCGTTGGCTCGAGCTTCGACCGATCACGCCGATCGACCAAGCACTCGGCCAGCCGTCGCGTCAGACCCCGCCCGCGATCCAGCTCCGCCACCAACGCAAGCCCTGCGTCCGATGTCAGATGCCCGCCGTCGAACTGCGCAACTACTCGCTTCCGAGGAAGGAGATCGAGCTCGATCTGATCACAGCACTCTGTACGCATGTGAGGCGGCCTCCTCCGGCACCAGGAGCGCTTAGTCAACCCTTCATACCGGCGGAACCGCCGCCTCTCATACTTCTGATCTCCACTTCCTACGTGCATAGTCCGGGCTAGGCGCGCTTGCCCCGTCGGCTCTTCGCCGGAAGGAGCAGCAGGCTCCGCTCGGGCTCGAGGCGCCTTCGCGCCATGCGCGCCCAGCCGAACGGCCCTCCCGCCTGCGAGGCGCCCATGACGACCCGCAGATCGCCGGGGGCATCGCCGGGTGAATGCTCCCCAACTCGCGACCGCTTCGGCACCGGCTCAACGATCGGAGCCATAGACCGGAACCGCTCGACCTCGGCGGGAGGCTCTACCGCGATCCGGTCCACCTTGCCGTCGAGCAGAGCGCGCAGAACCATGTCCGTGGTGCCGTTGACGTGCCTGGCCGTCTCCGACACCACCGTCGCGGTGCGCGCCTGATCGTTCACGGCGACGACGAGCAGGGGGCTCGTTGGGGACGCGATCGCCTGAGCGAAAGCTCGACGCACCTCGGCCGACTCGCCACCGGGGTGCGGGAGCATCACGAGGTCGCTCTCGCGCATCGCACGCGTGACCTCGGTCTCGGGCACCGCCAGCGCGCGCCTCGTCGTGAACGAAGCGGAGCCTTCGGCGCAGATCAGCGCGTATTGGTCGAGCTTGGCGTCCAGCTCGGCCAGGAACGCTGCGGTAGCTTCATCGGTCTCGGTTGGCGTCCAGTGTGCGGCGAGAGCATCGACGGTCTTTACGTACGGCTCGAACCAGCGCACATCGAGCAGCAGGCGAACGTCGACGTGATCCCTGACCCCCGTGGCGCGCACAGCCGTCCGCACGAGGGCCGTATCGAGAGGTCCGCCGGCTGTCAGGACTCGGATAAGCATACCTGTCCCTTACCGCAACCTTGTCCGCCGCGCTCTACTTCCGCGTTGGCTCACCCACCGATGTTCAGGACATCATATTGGGCAACCCGTCGACCGTCCCTCCGCAAGACCCTGGGAGACGTGCGAAGCCCCCCGGTCGGGGCACCGTGGGCCCCGCCCGGCGGGCTGCTACGCTAGACTCGCTGCTCCGAACAGCTAGTTGGCCCTGATCTCGATATGGCGCGGCTTGGCGCGCTCGGACTTGCCGATCGTCACGGTCAACACGCCGTCGGTGTACTCAGCCGCGATACGGTCGACGTCGATGTCGCGCGGCAGCGACACCGAGCGCGTGAACTCGCCGAACACGCGCTCGCGGGCGTGAAGCGACTCGCCCTCGGCCGGAGCGGGCACTTCCTTCTGCACGCGAAGGGTGAGGACGTTGGCCTCGACGGAGAGCGATATCGCGTCTTTGGGCACGCCCGGCACCTCGGCGACTACCCGGTAGCCCTCATCGCCCTCGATGAGGTCAAGCGGAATCCAGGCGCCGCTGGCCAGGCGCCCCTCGCCGAACACGCTCGGCCAGGATGTGTAGAGCCTGTCGAGCTCGCCTTGCAGGAACTCAAAGGGGTTCCCCCTGCCTACCCTAACCAGCTTTCCCATGAACGGTCACCTCCGACCTGCTATGGCGACCGTGCGCCTGCCTGCCCGGTCGCTTCTTAACGCAAGCATATAACCTGAGTGCAATGCTGTCAAGTAGTTTTCCAGTGTCTGAGTAGACGATAGCCCTCCGCAACCCGGAAGAGGGCCAAGGACACCGGGAGTGGGGCGCGAACGTCCTATGACAGTCGGGGGATGAGGGGTCGACGTACATGATGCAGTCCAGGCTGACGGCGGCGTTGCTGATGCTCCTCGCGGCAGTAGCGATCGTCGCGTGGAGCGCGCCGACGGACGACGGCGACGGGCGACCGCCCATCTCGCGAGGCCTGCTGGCCGACGATGACGTACAGAGGATCCGTGACGAGGTGTTGCGGCGCACTAACCGGGACCGGGACGACGAAGGCCTGGGGCCTGTGGAGTGGGACGACAAAGCTGCCGAAGTTGCCGACGCCTTCTGCTCGAAGGCGCTCGCCGACGATTCAGTAGGCCACTTCACGACGGATGGGCTCTCGCCTCTCGACCGGTGGGGTCTGGCCGGCGGCATGAGCTACGTTCGCGAGAACGCCTGCACCTGGGGCTGGAGCGGGCCGTCGGCGGAATGGACGCTGGAGAAGGTCCTCGGCATCCTTGACGGCTTCCAGGATGCCATGCTCGCCGAGACGCCCCCGAACGACGGCCACCGCCAGACGATCCTGGACCCGCATGTGACGCACGTCGGAGCTGGGCTGGCCGTTTCCAAGAACGCCATGCGGTACGCGCAGGAGTTCACGGCGCGGTACGTGGAGTTCGACCCGCAGCCGCCGACCGAGTGCGGGCGCTCGGACGCAGTCAGGCTCGTCGGGCAGGTGTCCGATCCGGCTGCGTACCGCGTCAGCCAGATCATGCTCTACTTCAAGGAGCGACCCGAGCCCATCGACGCGCAGGAGACCAGGAGCCGCATGACCTACGGGTTGCCCGAGAGGTCGCGGATGCTGAGGCCGATGCTGCCGGAGGGCTCCCACTACCTGAACGACGGCAGTCAGGGCGACTTCCACTACGGCAATACCACCGGACGCTTCGCTTGCTCGCTCCCGTGGTTCGAGGGCGAGGGCTGGTACGCGGCGTCTGTCGCCCTTGTCCAGGCCGACGCCGTCCAGGGCACGCGCCCGTTCCTGGCGTCATGGGTGCTGATCCGGGTCGGGGACAAGCCAGAGGGCCGAAGCGGTCCGTGAAGGTGAACTCCGGGTCCCACGTGAAGTCCGACTTCCAGCCGAGCGCGGCCGCGACGTCTAGGTGCGGCAAGGAAGGTTGGTACGTGCGGATTGGAAGCCAGTCTGCGTCTCGCTCGCCTACGCGCACGGATCGAGGATCTTGGCGCTGACGGCGCGATCATCACCACCCGCGAGAATGTTGCGTATCTGACGGGTTTTGGCGGATCGGCCGGTACCCTAGTGCTCGCCCCGGGCCGGTCGTACCTGCTCACTGACGGTCGGTACGAGATCCGCGCGAAGGCACAAGCCAAGGGAGTGTGTGTCACCGTCGGCAAGTCCCTGCCGGACGTGGTGAACGAGATCCCGGGCCGTCCGGTGCTGATATACGAGACCGACAACCTGTCGTCTTCCAGGCTCCGCGCAACCAAGAAGGGCGTCCAGCGGGCTGCCCTCGCACCCGAACGAGGACTCGTAGAGGATCTACGCGCCGTCAAAGACGATGCGGAGCAGGCGCTCGTGCGGTGCGCCGCACAGATCGCCGACCGAGCGTGGGACGCCCTGCAGCCTGAGATCGTGCCCGGTGTGCCGGAGCGCCGTCTCGGAGCGAGGCTGGAGATTCTGATGCGCGAGGACGGAGCGGACGACAAGGCATTCGACACGATCGTGGCCTCCGGCCCCAACTCCGCGATCCCCCACCACGAGACGGGAGAGCGCGTCCTGCAAGAGGGCGACCTCGTCACGTTCGACTTCGGGGCACTCTACCGCGGCTACCACTCGGACTGTACCCGTACGGTGATACTAGGCGAGCCGACGGAGAAGCAGCGCGCTGTCTACGAGACGGTCCACAAGGCCCTCGCCGAGGCTACCGAGCTGCTCAAGCCCGGAGCATCCGGAGAGGATGCTGAGAAGAGGGCCAAGGAGATCATCAAGGAAGCGGGGTACGAGAAGAACTTCACGCACGGCCTGGGCCACGGAGTGGGACGGAACGTCCACGAGCGCCCGGGGGTGGGGAAGGGGACCACTTTCGAGCCCGGCCACATCGTCACCTTGGAACCGGGGATCTACATTGAGGGCTGGGGCGGCGTCAGGATCGAGGACTTGGTGCTCATCACGAAGGAGGGCCGCGAGGTGTTGACCGGAGCACCGCGGCCCTGCTCCCCCGCGCCGCCGGGGTGGAGGGCGGGCCCAGGATGAACTACGCGGGCCGTATCGCTCGCCTGCGCGCGGCCACGGGCGTTTCCGGGAGAACAGCCTTTGTCGTGACGAGGCTGGACAGCGTCGCCTACTTCTGCGGCTTCACGGGCTCGTTCGGTGACCTGGTTGTCGCGGATGACCGGGCGGTGCTCGCCACGGATGGGCGTTACGCCCTCCGTGCACGGACGGAGCCGGTCGGCGTGGAGGCGTACATTGGCTGGCAGGGCAGGGAGCTCCTGCCGGAGGTGTTGTCGAGCTTGGGCTTTCGGTTTCCGGCCACGGCTCTCATCGAAGCGGAGGGCTTGCCTCTTCCGCGCTGGGAGCGGCTGCAGAGGTGCTGCCCGGCGGGATGGATGCTGGAGGCTTGTGCAGGGCTGGTCGACCCGATGCGCGCGGTGAAGGATGCCGACGAGATCGCCCTTCTGCGCAAGGCCTGTGCCATCACTGACGCAGCCTGGTGCGACGTGCAGCCCGAGCTCGCGCCCGGGCGCACCGAGCGTTCGATTGCGCGTCGGATCGCCGAGTTGCAGCTCGACCATGGAGCGGACGAGTGGGCTCACCTCATCGTGGCATCCGGGCCCAACGCCGCCATGCCGCACCACACGCCGACGGACCGGGTGCTGCAGGGGGGCGACCTGCTGAAGGTCGACATCGGTGCGAAGTACGGCGGCTACTGCTCGGACCTGACCAGAACCGTCATCATCGGCGAGCCGACCGATCTTCAGTGCAGGATGTACGACGCGGTGTACCGCGGGCAGATGGCCGCGTGCGCAGCCATGAGGGCCGGAGCTACCGGCGAGGGTGTCGACCGGGCCGCTAGGTCCATCATCCGAGAGGCGGGCTTCGGTGACTACTACACACACAACCTGGGCCATGGCCTCGGCCGCGTCAAGGAGCCGCCACACATCGTCGCGGGCTCGGTCTTCGAGGCCGGCAACGTGGTGACCATCGAGCCGGGGGTCTATATCGAGGGCGTAGGCGGGGTCAGGATCGAGGATCTGGGAGTCGTCACGGACGCCGGCTTTGAGCGCCTGTCGCTTGCCCCCAAGCCCCCCTCGCTGGCGGGTCCGGGGGCGATCTGATGCCGGCGGCCGTGGTCGTCAGGGAGTTCTCGACCGCGGAGCAGTCAGTTGCGGAGATCGCGGCCGAGCTGCGCCCGCCCATCCTGCGTCGCTTCGCGACCGAGGCGGCCCAGGTCGCGCGGATTGTCGCTGACGTGGCGGAGCGAGGCGACGCCGCCGTCCTGCAGCACGCGCGCGCGCTCGACTGGCCCGATGCGACGGTGGAGCGCTTCGAGGTCACAGCCGCGGAGATCGACGCTGCGGAGCGGGTCGTCGCTGCCGCGCAGCGCGAGGCGCTGGAAGTCGCCTGCGAGGCAGTCCGGGAGTTCCACGAACAGTCGAGACCTCAGTCATGGCTGCGGCGGTCCGACGACCGTGCCCTCGGCCAGCGTTGCAGCCCCCTCGGAAGAGTCGGGATCTGCGTCCCCGGTGGCCTCCCCCTTCCGAGCAGCGTCTACATGTGCGCGGTACCGGCTCGGGTGGCCGGCGTCGACGAGGTCGTCATCGTCACCTCATCTCGGCGCGACGGCTCAGTGCACCCTCTCACCCTCGTGGCGGCGCGGCTCGCGGGGGTGGACCGCTGCTTCCGCGTCGGGGGCGCGCACGCCGTCGCGGCCCTCGCGTTCGGCACCGCGACTATTCCGCGTGTGGACAAGATCGTGGGCCCAGGGAGCATCTATGTCACGCTTGCCAAACGGGAGGTGTTCGGCCAGGTCGGGATCGAGTCGCTGCCGGGCCCGAGCGACATCACCGTGATCAGCGACGGGTCGGCGCCGGCCGCGTGGATCGCCGCCGACATGCTCAGCCAGGCCGAGCACGGGGCCGAGTCGTCGGCCATCCTGTGCACTCCGTCCCGCGGGCATCTGGCCGAGGTCCGGGAGGAGCTCGCGCGGCAGCTCCCGCTGCTGCCCCGAGGCGACGATGCCACAGCGTCTCTAGCACGTCGCGGCGCTCTCGTGTTGTGCCGCGATCTGCCGGAATGCGCAGCCATGGCGGACGCGATAGCGCCGGAGCATCTCGAGATCGCGTTGGAGACCGGTGCGGAGACGCTCGCGGAACGCGTCAGATGCGCGGGAGCTATCTTCCTGGGGCCGCACACGCCGGAGCCTGTCGGCGACTACGTCGCCGGCCCCTCGCACGTGCTTCCGACGGAGGGTACGGCACGGTACGCATCGCCGCTGAGCGTGGAGGACTTCATGAGGCGCACATCGATCGTGCGCTACAGCCGCTCGGCACTAGCGCAAGACGCGCGCCACATCGTCGCGCTGGCCGAAGCCGAGGACCTTGCCGGGCACGCCAGGTCGGCCGCGATCAGGCTGGAGTGAAGCCCACGGGCAGCCGCCACATGCCAACGGCGAAGCCCTAGCCCACGCGGAGGTACCGGTGCGTAACGTCGCGCACACCCGGGATCCTCATGCACACGTCCTTGAAGGTGGCAAACTCAGCCTTCGGGTCCGCGCCACGCGCCATGCCGGACAGATGGAAACTGCCGGACAGCTCGACGATCCCGTTGATGCAGAAGACGTTCACCTGGGTGCCATCCACGGATGACCGGCGGACCAGCTCTCTGCGGATGTTGTTGATGATGTCACGGTCCTGGTACCGGTAACCCATCGCACTCCCCCCGTTCAAACCTCTCTGGTCATACTTCGCCCGCCCGGGGGCGGCCCTGTCCTGTGGCCCCGTCGACCGGGGACACTAGACCTGCACGGCGTCAACCACTCATGTGGTTCTCTCAAGGACACACATACCCAGCCGCCGTTGCGGTTTCACCCGCCGCGCGCAAAAAAGTAACGATGGTGTTGGACGAGGTGTTCAGTAGCGGCCCAGCCGGTCCAGCAGGTCGTAGGCGTAGAGCACGTCGTCGATCGAGCAGTCGCTGTGGACCGTGTGCGATGAGCAGAAGAGGAGGCCGCCGCCCTGTCTGCACGCGGGGACGATTCTGTCCAGGTCCGCGCGGATGCGGTCGCGGTCACCGGATGGCAGCGTCGTTCTGACGTCCAACCCGCCGTAGATGGTGATGTGGTCGCCGTAGCGTCGCTTCACGCTCGGTATGTCCATGCCGGCGGACTCCTGGATCGGATGCAGGCAGTCAAACCCCATCTCGACGAGGTCGGCCACGACGTCGTCGAAGTAGCCGCACGAATGCATCGACAGGTGGGGGCTGCGGGCCCTCACGTAGGCCGCCTGCAGCGCCAGCACGGGCTTCACCACGTCCCGGAAGGTCGCCGGAGAGAAGAGCATCCTCCCGTTCTCGCCCAGGTCGTCTGACACGTGGATCACGTCTACGCCCAGCGCAAGGCAGCCGTCGATGTACACCTTCGTCCACTCGAGCTGCCGATGGTAGAGGGCGACCATCTTGTCGGGTGCCAGCGCCAGCTCCATGAGCTGCTGCTCCATGCCGATGATGCCGTTGGCGGTCTCGAAGCAGCCAGGAGTCTGCGCCCAGATGGCGCGGCCCTTCCGCTTCCGATGGAAGTCGATGGCGGCTGTGATGGGCTCGTAGATCGAGGGTGTTGACGGGTCGGTGAAGGGCGCCTCAAGCGCCTCGTCGATGGTGAGGGCGCCCTGGCTGAGGCCGCGTCCTCGCGCACTGGCACGGTCGGCGCCTGCCGCTTCCCAGTCCACCATCCCGGGGCCGCCCGGGAATGCCTGGAACATGTCGGTGTCGAGCTCATCGAGGAACGCCTCGTAGCTGCCGAAGCGGGCCACCACTCGGGTCATGATCTCGCCGCCGTCCACCCAGATGGTCCGAGGCACCCGATCGGCTTCCTTGTGGTTGAGTGTCAGCAGTACGCGCTCGCGTCCGGTCAAGTTGAACTCTCCATCCGGCCCGTACGCCACCTGTTTCGGCGGCGTCGTGCGTGCCCTCCGGCCTCGGGGCCTGTCGAGACGCTTCGGCACGGGTCGGCGCGTTACCTGGCGCCCGAAGAGGGAGCGCTCCGGGCCTCGCGAACGTTTCCCCAAAGCCGGCCGTGCGGGCACCTCGTCCGCTGTGCCAGTGACAGGAGATACGCGCATGTCAGGTTTGCACGCGGCGCTATCGCGCATGTCGCGCCGCAGGTTCATCGCGCTCGGCGCCGGCCTCGCGGCGGGCGCGACCGCCTTGCCCGCGGTCCGAGCGGCCACCGCGAAAGCCCCCCCGCTCGTGGCGAAGGTGCGCTGTGAGCGAGCCATCGTAGACGACGTGCCCAGCTCGGACGCGGCCTACGCCATGCTCGACCGGGCGGCCCGCGAGCTCACAGGGCGAGCCCTGCCCGACATGCTCCGCGACCTCGTCTCGCCGGACGACAAGGTCGGGCTCAAGGTGAACGCGCTCGCGGGCTTCGAGCTTTCGACGAACATCGAGGTCGTTGAGGCTCTGGTCCGTGGCCTCACCGAGGCCGGTCTGCCTGAGGCGAACATCGTCGTCTGGGACCGGTTCGAGGATCACCTCGCCCGCTGCATGTACCCCCTGAACCGCGACGGCGCGGGGTATCGGTGCTACGGCGGCGAGAGCCAGTCCGATCCCGGGCTGGACCGGGACGCCCGCTACGAGTCCGACCTGGGGGACGGGAAGCCGTCGTTCTTCTACCGGGTTGCCACGCGCGATATCGCGAAGATCATCAACCTCCCCGTGCCGAAGGACCATAACTGTTCGGGCGTCACGGGCGCCCTCAAGAACCTGTCGTTCGGCGCGGTCAACAACACGGCGCGCTTCCACGACGCGCCGCACTTCTGCGACCCGATGATCGGGGAGATATGCGCGCACCCCGCTGTGAAGGACAAGGTCGTGCTGCACGTGATGGATGCGCTGCGAGCGCTCTACGACGGCGGGCCGGTGGTCGGCAACCCCGATGCCGTGTTTGAGCCAAGGGAGATCTGGGTGAGCCGCGACCCGGTAGCGATGGACGTGCTGGTGCTCGACCTCATCAACGCTGAGCGCGAAAAGGCGGGCCTTCCGAAGATCGGCGACGAGGGACCGACACCGAAGCACATAGAGACTGCGGCCGGGCTCGGTCTGGGCACCGACAGCCCAAGCCCCGATTCAGTCGTGACGGCCGAGGTGTAATGTCGTATGTGTAAGGGCGAGCGGCAGCTCGCCCTTCATGCCGCGCAGTGCGAAAGGCCACATCATGACATTCGACGAGGTCGCGGGCCTCTACAGCGCCCACATCAACCCCTGTCTGGTGACCCTCATGCGCTTCATGGGCTTCGAGGAGGGTGAGGGCGACGCGCACGAGCACGTCGTCCGGAGCGCGGACGGCACGGAGTACATCGACTGCCTCGGCGGCTTCGGCGTGTTCTCGATGGGACACACGCACGATCGCATCGTCGAGGCCGTGTGCTCGCAGATCCGCAAGACGCCGCTGTCGTCCAGGCTATTGCTCAGCGATGTCACGGCCCGCCTGGCGGCGGAGCTCGCTAGGATCACACCGGGCGACCTGACCTACAGCTTCTTCTGCAACAGCGGCGCCGAGGCGGTCGAGGGGGCGCTCAAACTCGCGCGCTTCGCGACACATAGGCCGGGCTTCGTGGCGGCCACGGGGGCATACCACGGGAAGACACTCGGCGCGCTCTCGGTGTCGGGCCGCGACGTGTACCGCGATCCGTTCCAGCCTCTGCTGCCCGGCGTCACTCACGTGCCCTTCGGGGATACGGACGCGCTGCGCGAGGCGGTTACCGAGGAGACGGCCGCGGTCATCCTGGAGCCGATCCAGGGCGAGGGCGGCGTCATCATCCCGCCGCACGGCTACCTGCGAGCTGCACGGGCCGCCTGCGACGAGGCCGGTGCGCTGCTGATCCTCGACGAGGTGCAGACGGGAATGGGCCGGACCGGCAAGCGCTTCGCCTGCGAGTGGGAGGGCGTCGTCCCCGATGTGATGACCCTCGGCAAGGCGCTTGGCGGAGGGGTCATGCCCATCGGTGCCTTCATCGCGCGCCCGCGGTACTGGACCATGTTCGAAGAGAACCCGCTGATCCACTCATCGACATTCGGCGGTGGGCCCGCGGCTTGCGCGGCCGGCCTAGCGGCAATCGAGGTGCTGGAGGGCGAGGACCTGCCCGCGCGGGCGTCCATGAACGGGACGATCTTCCGAACGCGACTCCGCGCGATCGCGCAGAGGCACCCCGGCATCATGGAGGAGGTGCGCGGTCGCGGGCTGATGACGGGCGTCAGCTTCGCGAACAGCGACGTGGGCGGGCTCGTGATCGCCGGCCTCGCGCAGCGGCGCGTGCTGACCGCCTACACGCTCAACAACCCGCGCGTTGTCCGTCTCCAGCCGCCGCTGAACATCCCCCTCGAGGTGCTCGACACCGTCGCCGAGCGCTTCGAGGAGTCCGTTGTGCAAACACTCGAGCTGATCGAGGGGGTTGAGGTGGGCGACGGGGAGCAGTAGGCCGCCGCCGTCCGCGCTGCCGCGAAACGGACCTGCTCCTCGCGGGCCGGCCGACAGCAGGCAACCGACGTCCGTACGCGGAACAGTCGGCGGGACAGGAAGGGCCGGTGCACGGTGGCGCCGCGTGGGTCAGTAGCCAGGCTGATCTTCGATAACGTCCTCTTCGGCGCATTGTACTACGGTGCCGCGAAGGTCGGTCACGCCGTTGCCGTTCCACCCGCGTATGAGGCCGCCGTCTGGCCGGCGTCCGGCCTGGCCCTGGGGGCTATCCTGCTGCGGGGCTACGGGGTGGTTCCGGGCCTCTTCGTCGCGTGCTTCATGCAGAACGCGTTGCGGCACTTCGACGTCTCCACCACCCCCGCGGCTGTCGTCACGGCTGTGAACGGCCTGGCCAACGCGGTGGGCGGCGTCCTGGTCAGCGCCGCCGGGTCGGCCTGGCTCATCGGCCGAGTGACCGGCGCGAGCGATCCCTTCGTCAGAACCAGTTGGGTGAAGACGTTCTTCATCTTCTCAGTCGCGGCGGGGCCGCTCGCCGCCGCGTGCATCGGCGTCGGGAGCCTGTGCGCGACCGGCGTGCTGCCTGCGGCCAAGTTCGCCACCGCCGCGCTCACGTGGTGGGTCGGCGACGCCGTCGGAGTGCTGATCGCGGCCCCGCTGGCCGTGGCGGTCGGGACCGCTTCGGCGTGGGCGCCGGTGGGGACGTGGCGCTTCCTGGCAGGGCCGGCCGCGGTCGCCGTGCTGCTCTGCGCGTGCCTTGGGCTGATGCTGGCTTCTCCGGAGCCGGCCGGCTCCGGCGTCACGCTCGTTCTCATCGCGGTGCCTCTCCTCGTGTGGATCGCCTTCCGCCTCGACCGCGCGGTGCTCATGGCGGGAGTCGCGGTGGTCACCGGCGCGGCCGCGTGGGGCACTTCGCGGGGGATGGGGCCGTTCGTCACCGGGACGAATGTCAGCCCACTGCTTGACCTCCAGTTGTTCAACGCCGTCATCGGGGCGATGCTGCTTCTATTGTCGGCCGCCCTCGCTGAGCGCAAGACGATGATCGAGCGTATACGCGAGCGCGAGGCGCACGCGCGCGAGCTGCTTGAGATGATCCCGCACGCGGTCTTCGAGTGTGACGCGCACGGACGGCTGGCGAGCGCGAACTCGACCTTCTCGCGGATGAGCGGCTACGGGGCGGGCGAGCTCACCGGGCAGTTGCTCGCCGACCTCCTAGCGCCTGGCGCGGACCGGGACGGGCTCGACGATCACCTGCGGCACCTAGCGGAGACCCGGCCCGACATCACCACGTACGCTGCACGGCTGCGCACCAAGTGGGGGCGACCCATCGACGTGGAGATCGACTGGAGCCTGAGACGTTCCGCGCAGGGCCAGGTGACAGGCTTTGTGGGGGTTCTTGCCGACGTGACCGAGCGCAAGAGGCAGCAGGAAGCGCAGCGGCGGCTGGAGGCAAGGCAGCAGCACGCGCGGCGCCTCGAGAGCCTCGGGGTGTTCGCCGGCGGAATCGCCCATGACTTCAACAACATGCTCGCAGCCATCATAGGGTTCAGCGACTTGGCAAGGCAAGAGGTCGCGGAGGGGTCCGAGGCCGCTGTGTACCTGCGCGACGTGCTGCAGGCCGCGGGGCGCGCGGGCGATCTCGTCACTCAGATCCTCACTTTCAGCCGGGGCACGGAAGGCGAGCCAAGGCCGGTGGAACTGGGTCCCCTTGTTAGCGAGAGCATGAGGTTCGTCCGCGCCACGTTGCCGGCGTCCATCCGGATACGGTTCGAGGCCGCGCCCAAGGTGGGCTGGCTTGTCGCGGACCCGACGCAACTGCAGCAGGTGGTCCTCAACCTGTGCTCCAACGCCGAGCACGCGATGCGTGACAGCGGCGGCGAGCTCCAGGTGTCGCTCAAGGTAGTCGATCTGGCTGAGGGGGACGACACGGGCTCGACCCAAGTGCCGCCCGGGCGTTACGCGGAGCTAACCGTTAGCGACACGGGCTGCGGCATAGGCCAGGAACACCTCGACCGGATCTTCGACCCGTTCTTCACCACGAAGAAGCTCGGCGAGGGCACCGGCCTCGGACTGTCCACGGTCCACGGCATCGTCACCCAGTACGGCGGGGCTGTTGCCGTCGAGAGCGAGGTCGGTGTGGGGACGACCTTCCGGGTCTACCTGCCGTCATCCGAGCCGGAGGCCGTCGGCCCTGGCGACGCGAGGGCGACAGCGTAGCCGCCGACTTGGCCCCGGGCGGAACCCGATGCCCCCGCGCCCGGGCGTACTACGCCAGCCCCGGCCCGTGCTTGGCCAGTATGCCGCTCATCGCCTTGAGGTCGCCCTGAGACAGCTTAGCCTCGCCGGCGGCGGCGTTCTCCTCCGCCTGCTCGGGCCTGCGCGCGCCCACGAGAGCGTGAGTGAGCCCAGGCTGGTGAACGGTCCAAGCTATGGCAAGCTGCGCGATCGACAGGCCGTGGCCGTCCGCGATGGGCCTGAACGCCTCGAGCATCGCGTTCGTCTTGGCTAGGTTCTCCTTCGTGAAGCGCGGATTGCGCAGGCGCAGGTCGCCCTCGCCGAACTCGCGGCTCGCGTCGATCTTGCCTGTTAGGAGGCCGAGCTCCAGCGGCGAATAGGCGAGGACGGCCACGTTGTTGGCGCGGCAGTAGGGCAACACTTCCGCCTCCAGCTTCCGGTCCAACATGCTGTACTTCTCCTGCGTGCTATCGAGCGGCCCGACCTGACGGTAGTCGTCGATCTGCGCCACCGTCGCGTTGCTCGTGCCGATCGCGCGGATCTTGCCCTGGTCCTTCAGCTTGAGCAGAGCGGCCATGGAGTCCTCGATCGGCGTGGTGGTCTCCTGCCAGTGTGTCTGGTACAAGTCGATACAGTCCACGCCTAGCCGGCGCAGGCTCCCCTCCAGCTCGACCGGGATGCTCTCGGGGCCAAGGTACTTGTATACCGACAAGTCGCCCAAGTCGAAGAAGTGGTCGCCCTTCCTGTCCCACCAGATCATGCCGCACTTCGTCGCGAGGATGACCTTGTCGCGGATGCCCGCGATGGCCTTGCCGACGAGGAACTCCGACGTCTCCGGGCCGTACATCGGCGCTGTGTCGATGAAGTTGATGCCCGCCGCGACTCCCGCGCGGATCGCGGCGATGGAGTCGGCCTCATCGGTGCCGCCCCACCATGTGCCGCCTATGGCCCATGTGCCCAGCGCGACGACCGATGCCTCAATGCCTGACTGCCCGAGTGGTCTGAGGTGCATGTGTTGGTGCCTCCGGTCCGTGTTGAGTGATGCACATCTTACACCACAGGCGGCTCCGCCTTCCGCCCTACGTACAGCACGTGCGCGGCCGAGCCATGGAGCGACGGGTCGCGCGCGATGGCGTAGAGCGTGTTCTGCCACCAGTCCCACAGCTCGCCCGAGGTGGCGTTGACCTTCTCCTCGATCTCGTTGACAAGCGGCTCGCACGCGAGCAGGTCTAGCTGCTCAAAGCCGCCTGCCCCCATGAGAGGCGCGAGCTCGGTGGGGTGGGCGAACCACGCGTCGATGAACCCGCCGCACCACTGGTCCCGGCGGTAGACACCGGTGGCCGCGATCGTCTCCCACTCGCCCCGGTGCTCAAGCACGTGCTCGGGGGCTGCGGCTGCGGCGTAGTGAAGCGGCGCGTACCGCGAGATGATCGCCGAGAACACCACGCCGCCCGGACGAAGCACGCGCACCGCCTCGCGGACCACGCGCAGCCGCTCCTCGTGCTCCAGCAGGTGGTACAGCGGGCCCATGAGGAGCACTGCGTCGAAGGACTCGTCGGTAAGCTCGCCCAGATCGCGCGCATCCGCCTGCAGGACTCGCGCAAGCTCTGCGCCGGCCTCGCACGCCTGTGCGCGAGCGAGGTCGAGGCAGCGTTCGGACAAGTCGGAGAGCGTCACGACGTACCCCCGCCGCGTCAGCTCGATGGCGTACCTGCCGGGGCCCCCGCCGATGTCGGCGACGTCAGCCGGCGGCTGCGGCAGGTGCTCCTCCAGTGCCCGTAGAGTGATCGCGTGCTCCACACGGTGTCGCTCGAGCCTCGTCCACTCGGCCTCCGCCTTCGCGTCGTAGTACTCCCTGACAACGCTCATGCCGGTCACCTCGGTGCGCGCATTCGGGCGGAGGACGACGGGCGCCTGCTGTGGCAGGGGCCCGGGCGCAGGCCCGGAACACGTAAGACGGTGGGTTCGCCGCGCTCGGCGCACGCACGCAATGGGCTGGAGCAACCGGACATGCGCATCCGGGTTGAAATCGACGACCGCCTGCGGCTCATCTCGTCCCTGCTGACCTTGGCCGGGTTCGACTGGGGCGACCCTGCGTGGCGAAGGCATCCGTTGCGCGTGCTCACGGACAAGCTCCTCGGACCTCACGAATGCCATGTGTGCGCGTCGGTCACGAGGGAGCTCGCTCGGGAGCACTTCATGAGCGTGTTCTACGGGTACGGGGTGTTGCTCGCGGGCCTCAACGAGGGGCTCGCACGCCGCGAGGAGGCCCCGTCGCGCGACTGGGAAGAGCACTTCGCTCCGCTGGATGCCGTAGGATACCCCGAACTGCTCATGCGTTTCCATGAGGACACCGGGCTTGGCGCGTTCTGGGAGCGGACGGATGACCTCTGGCAGCAAGAATGCGCAGCGTGCCGGGGCCTGCTTGACAATGGCGGCGTAGAGGAGTTCCTCGACCTGCTCTTCGGGCCGAGCCTATGCGCCCTGGCGCTCGTGCCCGCTCCGCTCGACCCCTTCAACTGGGGCTTCGGGGTGTCTAGCGCGTCGACAGCCTACGCCATCTGCGGTCCGCCCCTGGAGTTCGTTTTCGGGCCGGAGGGCCGGCCGAGCACGCAGCTTGAGCCGGTCTTCGGCAACTACGGCAAGCGGCTGTGGGGCTTCGCCTCCCACGAGCTCGCCCACACGCTCCTCTGCGCCGCGCTCGAGCCCCACACGGCAGTGATCGACGAGCTGGCCCCGCTCGGCGACCTTATGGAGCTGCGGGGCTGGTTCCCCGACATGTACGAGGGCTGGCCCAAGCGTTTCGAAGAGATACTTCTGCGTGCGGCGGGAGCCCTCTACTGGCGCGAGCGCGAGGGCGAGGCGAGGGCGCACGAGGAGCTCCGACGCGAGAAGACGGAGTTCGGCATCGACCTTGTGGACGACGTGTACGAGTGCCTGTCGAGCTATCTCGACGGCCGCAGGACCGGTGGGTACGCCGGGCTCAGCGAGTACATCCCGGAGTTGGCGGCGCGTCTGCTGCCCCGGAACCCATCATCGGAGGAACAGCGATGCGAGCGGAACTGACTCTGATTGCCTCTCTTGTCGCGGAGCTGGCATCGACCGCCATCGTCCACGCCTCCCCCCTCGCCCCGATCCGCTACGATGACTGCGGCGCCTCGGGACGGCAGCCGCATGTTGCCGGCGGGGGGGCGTGGACGTTCGCGGAGAGCGACGTCGCCGGCCCGCTCGAGGTCAGGACGGTCGCGTTCGCGGCGCCGGTCCTGACCATGCGCTACACCGGCCTGCAGGCCGACGCGGCCTACGCCCTGCGCATCACGTACGTCACTGAGGCTAGCAACCCCCGCGTGCAGTCGCTCACAGCGGGCGATGTGGAGGTCCACGGGCCGCTCGAGCTGCCTCGCGGCGAGGCGAAGACGTTCGAGTTCCCCGTTCCGCCTCAGGCGATCGTGAACCACACACTAGCGCTGCAGTTCCGCTGCGTGTCCGGCCACAACGCGGAGGTCTCCGAGGTGTGGTTGCTGTCGGATCGCGTCCACCCGGTGCTCCAACTGTCGGCACGATCCGACCAGGCCGGCGTGCTCAAGGTCATCGTCCACGACGGGCTTCTGGAACCTGTACCGGGCGCCGACATCCGCCTGGTGAGCCGCGATGTGTCGCTGACAGGGACGACCGGGCCGGACGGCGCCGCGTCATTCGATGTGACCGGAGAGGCTTTGGGGGATGACTTCACCATCCAGGCGCAGCTCGGCGGTGTCGTGGCAGCGCGCAGCATAGCGACAGACCAGGTGATCGTACGCCGACCCGTTCTGACACCGATCCCCACCGAAGTGGGCGGGGTCTTGGCGCCGGGCGTGAGCTTGGGCGGCACATGGCGCTTCTCGCCGGTAGCGGATGACAACTGGGCCTCGCCGGATCTCGACGACTCATCGTGGCGGACCATCGAGGTGCCCGGCGAGTGGGTCATGCAGGGCTTCACCGTCGAGCCCAACAAGAGGGCCGTCTACCGACGGACCTTCGTCGTTCCGAGCGACTGGAGGGGCAGGTGTGCCAAGCTCCGGTTCGATGCTGTCTACAGCGTCGCGGAAGTGCGGGTCAACGACACACTGGTCGGCAGGCACCAGGGAGGCTTCACGCCCTTTGAAGCCGACATCACGGACGCGGTGCGGTGGGGAGAGCCGAACACCCTGGCGGTTGCGGTGACGAACGAGAGCATGGCGGACACTCTCGCCTCCGCGAGCGGCTACGCTCGCCATCAGCTCGGCGGAATCACGCGCAAGGTGACGCTCTTCGCTGTGCCGGGCTCCCACGTAAGCCGCTTCCAGGCGTCAACGGACCTGGACGCTGACTACCGCGACGCTACGCTGCTGGTCTCCGCCACCATCGCTCACCCGGAAGCAAGCATGCGCCTCCGGGTGGCCCTTACCGATCCGTCGGGCGCGGCTGTCAGGCTCCGCGAAGCCGAGGCTCGCGTGCCTCACGACGGCTCGGCGGAGCTGCGCATCGCCGTTCGCAACCCGCTCAAGTGGGAGGCAGAGCACCCGAACCTCTACACGCTGACGGGCGAGCTCGTCCGCGCCGGCCGAGTGGTCGAGAGGGTCGCGCGCCGGGTCGGTTTCCGGGAAGTGGAGGTCCGTGGACCGGAGCTACTCGTCAACGGACACCCGGTGAAGCTCCACGGCACCTGCCGGCACGAGCTCAGCCGGGACCGCGGAAGGTCCCTCACGCCCGACGTCTGGCGGCGGGACGTGGAGCTGCTCAAGGGCGCCAACATCAACTACGTCCGCACGTCCCACTACCCGCCGGCTGAGGAGTTCCTGGACCTGTGCGACGAGGTAGGCATCTTCGTGCAGGACGAAGCGCCCTGGTGCTGGGTGAATCAGGACGCCGCGAACTCGCCCGACACTCGGGGTCTGCTGATGAGGTCGACCCTCGAGATGGTCGAGCGAGACCGCAGCCACCCGTGCGTTATTGTCTGGGACATCGCCAACGAGTCCGCTTGGGGCGGCAACTTCGCGGCTATCCACGAGAGGCTGAGGACAGAGGACCCGAAGCGCCCTACGCTGTTCTCCGGCGGCGATGACCTGGGCGCGTGCGAGATCGCGAGCTGGCACTACCCCGGGCCCGGCGGCCCGGCACGCGTGGCCGGATCGACCCGCCCGGTCACATTCGATGAGTACTGCCACCTGAACTGCTACAACCCCGCGGAGGTCGCGTACGACCCCGGACTGCGCGACTACTGGGGCCGCGCCATCGCCCCGATGTACGACGCGATGTACGCCGCGCGCGAGTGCCTCGGCGGGTCGATCTGGTGCTGGGCCGATGACGTGTTCGACCTGCCCGGGGGCCCCAACGGCTACGGCGAGTGGGGCATCGTCGACGGGTGGCAGAGGCCCAAGCCCGAGTGGTGGCATGTGAAGAAGGCCTACTCGCCCGTGAAGCTCGACGAGGTGCCGGTGGCGAGGACGAGCCACGGGACGATGCTGCTGAGCGTCGAGAACCGATACGCGTTCACGGACCTCTCCGAGCTCGAGTGCCGGTGGGAGTATGGGGGCCGGTCGGGCACCGCGCGCACAAGCGCGGCCCCGGGGAAGTGGGGTCTCCTGGAGCTGCCCGCGCCGGAGCCGGGGCGCGCGGTGAGCGTCGCCTTCCACGACGCGTCGGGGCGACTGGTGGATGAGTACTCTGTGCCCGGCATCCGGCTCGGAGCCCCGGTCACGCCACGGCCCGCCACGCCGCGACTCAACGACACCGCGAGCGCCTTCCTTGTGTCGGGTGATTCGTTCGAGCTGTCCATCGAGAAGAGCACCGGCGACGTGTCGGCATGGGCTGCGGGCGCCGAGGTGCTGCGCGCGGGCCCGCGCCTTGCGGGTGGCAGGCTTGGCGATGGAGTGGATGCGTTCGCCGATGACGCGCAAGCCGCTGAGGTATCTGCGGGGGCCGAGGACGACCATGTGCGCGTTGACATCGCACGCGCGACGGAGGCGGGGCCGGCCACCTACGTGCTCGAGGTGCGTGGAGACGGCGTGGTCTCTGCCTCGTATCGACTCGACTACACCGGCCCGGAGGTCGAGGTGCGCGACCTCGGGTTCGTGTGGACGCTGCCGCGCGAGTGCGGCCGCCTGTCGTGGGAGAGGGCGGGACAGTGGAGCGCCTACCCGCCGGATCACATCGGGCGCCTTGCGGGCGTGGCCTATCCGCGGCTGCCCGGCACCGACGCCAGCCCGAGGCCGACGCTCTGGTCTGAGGGCTACGGCCCCGGCGGCTGCAACGACTTCCGAAGCACCAAGTACAGCATCCTGCGGGCCGCGCTCGATCGGCCGGACGGGCACGGCCTCGAGGTGCTCTCCGACGGCTCGGCGCACATCCGCGCATTCGCGGACGGGGGCTCGGTCACGCTACGCACCCTCACGTTCGCGATGGGCGGCGGCGAGGGCTTCCTTCGCGGGCACTATGAAAGCGAGGTGCGGACGGTCAAGCCAGGCGACACCCTCTCGGGCAGCGTTGTCGTGCGGGTGAGGTAGGCGACGCCGGGCCGGCCCCCCGGCGCGTTCATCCGCAGGGCGGGCCCGGCGCTCGCGGATCGGCACAGGCAGCAGGCCCGCGTCCGGGTGTGGCGAAGTCCGCCGCTGTGGTTCAACATGAGGGGAGAGGGGCTGGCTGTGACCTGCCCCAAGTGCGGCTACATCCTCGGCGACTTCGATGCTGCCACACCCGACGGAACTAGCGGCGAGTGCCCGCGGTGCGCGGCCCGGGAGCCACAGCCCGGAGATCGAGTCGCATGGGAAGAGCAAGCTGTCACGTCGACTGCCCACGAGACGGGGCTCGACGCGGAAGCAGCACGGCGCTTGCTGGTGGCCTTCCGCTGGAGTGCGCAAGAGGCAGTGCGATCCTATAGGGCCCGTTCGGTTGGGCCTACGTTCGCGACCGCGACTTGCGAGCGATGCCGCTACACATGGACGCTCGACCCTCCCCTGTCCGCCGGGAGCCCTGTCATGTGTCCGTCGTGTCAGGCTCACGTCACCTTGCCGCGCCGGAACCAGCGGCGGCTGGGCAGCCGAGCAGGATGGGCGGTGTTGGCCGCGGTAGGCGCCACCCTTGTCATGGCGTGGCAGTGCTGTGGCGCGCGCGAGCTGAACACCACCTCCCGCGAGCCAGCGCAGCCGACGGCCTCCGACCAACAGCCTAGCGCGCCGGTCGTGTCGTACCCATCCGGAGGGACATACCAGGCCGCGGGCGACTGCCCACAAGGGGGCAACCATGTCCCCCGCAAGGCGGACGGCAACGGCCGAGTCTACTGCGCCCGGTGCGGGCGGTACATGGGTGGGTCGGCTCCCTCTTCCCAGCCCCCGGCGGCAAGCTATCAGAAGCAACCTTCGGCGAGCTATCAGCAGCAGGCGCCGCCCGCGACCTCTTACCGGCAGCCGCAGACTTACCGGCAGCAAGGGAACTGCCCGCAGGGGGGCAACCATGTCCCCGGCAAGGTAGATCGGAACGGCCGCACGCACTGCGCCCGCTGTGGGCGCTTCGTGTAGGGCCGGATACGGTCAGCCATAGGGACAGCGCCCCGGTGCCCTTCGTCACGAGCGTCGCCCGCCACAGCGGCCGGGTGCATCGGCGCGGCGGCGACGGCGACAGCGTAGCTGACGGGCCGAGCGTGGAGGCGGGCTCCCGCAGCTCTGCTACATCCCGCACGCTCTCCTGAGCGCTCTGATGGCGCCGCCGACACGTCGACCGCGCCGCATCTTTCCGAACAGGTGCGCGCTCACAGCCTGCTGTGAGATGCCTAGCCGCTCGGCGATCTGGCGCTGTGTCTTGCCCTCAAGGAAGTACATGATGACAGCTTCCCGCTGTGAGGGCGTGAGGCTCTCTTGCATGAGCCTCCGGACTTGGTCGGCGAGGCGCCGGAGCTTCGCCGAATAGCGCCATCGGTCGCTCTGCCAGCCGACCGGGTCGAAGTACAATCCCGAGGACTCGGGGAACGCGTCAAACTTCCCCGGGGCCACTGAGATCTCCCGGTGGACGTAGTCTTGGCAGGTGGACATCGGGGCGGACTCCCGTACACAACCAAACACTGGCCTTGTCGATGGCAAGGCCGCTCGGTTGAGCGGAGTCCAACCGCTCCCGTCCTATGTGGCTATGAGCGCAGCGCGTGGACGGTCTCGAACCGCCGTCTCCGCCCTGCGGCAGCGTGCTACCTCCTGCACCACGCCACGCTACGCTCAATAGTACACCGGCCCACAACCACCCCGGCAGACGTCTGGCAGCTTAGGCCAGGGTTTTCCCATTGTCGGCGTGCTGGTCTCGGAGGGGGGGGCGGGGGGGGGCGCCCCCCCAGGCCCCCGCC
>Ga0315282_10001743_pt1 | contig 40638 bp, 30 predicted proteins | sample YL17G07_20_MG_FD_203693 | JGI IMG/M metagenome (GOLD analysis project Ga0315282, IMG submission 203693) | Sediment microbial communities from Yellowstone Lake, YNP, Wyoming, USA - YL17G07_20 | ecosystem: Environmental > Aquatic > Freshwater > Lake > Sediment | place: USA: Wyoming | collected...
GCTCGGCGCTCTGCTCGCCCACCAGGAGGCTGTAGGTGCGCTTCATGTACTCGATGATGGCAAGGTCGAGGTTGTCGCCCGCCACGCGGATCGACTGCGAACACGCAATGTCGGCGAGGCTGATGACGGCCACCTCCGTCGTGCCGCCGCCCACGTCAACGATCATGCTGGCCGTGGGCTCGTCGATGGGAAGGCCGGCGCCGATGGCGGCCGCCATCGGCTCACCGATCAGGTGCACCTTGCGGGCGCCGGCGCGGTGGGCGCTCAGGTGGACCGCGCGCTTCTCAACCGCCGTGATGCCCGACGGGATGGCGATGACCACGCGGGGGCGGATGAAACGCGCACGCCCGTGGACGCGGCGGATAAAGTAGTACAGCATCGCCTCGGTGATGTCGAAGTCGGCGATGACCCCCGTACGCATCGGACGGACCGCCCGGATCGATTCCGGGCACCGGCCGATCATCTTCTTGGCCATCGCGCCGACGGCCATGCCGTCCATCAGCACGCGGCCGGTGTCCTTGTCGACCGCGACGACCGAGGGTTCCGAGAGGACGATGCCCTGGCCGCGGACGTACACCAGGGTGTTGGCGGTTCCGAGGTCGATGCCCATGTCGGCCGAAAAAAGACCGATGAAACGGTCAAAAATCATGCTCACCCTCGAGGTGACAATCGCGCCGCAGTGGGGCGGCGAGACGGCCGACGGTTACCTGGTCGGGTCGGCCGGGCTACCGACCCGTTGGCTATTTTTCGGCCGGCTTGGCGGCTGGCTTCTCTGCGGGCGTCGCCGCCGGCTTCTCGGCCGGCTTCTCTGCGGGCGTCGCCGCGGGCTTCTCGGCCGGCGGCGTGGCCGGCGTCTCGGTTGGCGGAGGCGCCACCATGCCGGCCGGCCACTGCTCCAGCGCTTTGTCCATGTCGCTCAACGCTTTGGCGGCCCGGTCATGCTCTTCCTTGGCCACGTCAGGCGCCTTCAGATTCGCCTTCCCGACGTCGGTCACCCCGAAGACGACGCCGTAGCGCTTGTCCATCGTGACAACGATGCCCACGAGCGTCAGGATGAGCACGAGCGCCCCGACCAGGAGCAGAACCGTGTAGACGTTGCTGAGCGGCGTGGCCGCGACGCGAACGCCGCTGACGCTGCTACTCGAACCGATTCGTGACATTGTCGTTCACCTTGACCGAGCCCCGGATGCGCGTCAGATCGCCCGCCGCGCTGTTCTTCGACACCATGCCCACGACCAGCGTGGCCAGGTACTTGTTCTCGGAGGCATTGTAGATGTAGAAGGTCATGCCCTTGACGATGCCGTCGTCGGCGCCGAGGTTGACGGTGGCCGTCTTGGCCTCGTTGTCGGCCGCCGTGACGATGCCCTGCATCTTCTCGGTCGGCACCGCGGGCACCTGCTGCGGGATTTTCACTTCGGGATGCTGCTGCTTGATCCACGCGATGGTGCTCGCCGCGGCGGCCTCTTTCTCGGACGTCTGGCGCAGGGTCTCTCTGAGGGCGTCGAGGTCCTTGAGGGCCACGCGCAGCCGGTTGTCCAGTTCGGCGTTCATCGTCAGGAGGTCGTCGGCCTTTTTCATGGCGTCGTCGCGCTCTTTGCGCCAGGCGTCCTTCTCGGCGATGAGCGCCTTCAGGGACGTGTCGAGGCCCTTGGCGGTCTCGCTGAGTTCCTGGAGGCGTTTCTCCTGGTTCTCCTTCTCGGTCGTCAACGTGGCGATGGTGGTCTTGCGCACGTTGAGTTCGTCGGTCAGCGTGTTGATCTGCTGGTCGGCCTTCGCCTTCTCGGCATCGAAGGCGGCGTGGTCCTTGTCGCGCTGCTGGAAGGCGCTGTCGCGCTGCTGGAGGGCCTTTTCGAAGTCTCGATGCTCATCTTCGTAGCGGTTCTTCCAGTTCTCGCGGAGGACCACCTCGCTCGTCACAAGGACCGCTACGGCGACGGACACCAGTACCACCAGCACAGTGAGAATTTTGCCCAGCGTACTCAAGGTCTCCTCCTTTCGCGGAAGCCGTCGGCCGGCCGCCGGCAAGTTATGTCACGCTGCTGCCGCTCCCTCAGCCTCTCCAGGCCGTGGACACAGCGCACCTGTCACGTCGCCGGCCGCGCCCCGATGGCTAGCAGTAGACAGGGATTCTAGTTGTCCCGCCCGGACCGTCAAGCAAAATTCGTCTACAAAAGGAATTACGAATGTCGGCCCCCCGCAGGAGCAAGCGCCGGGCGGCCGCGGCAGAACAGGCAAGGCGCGCCCGCCTACAGTCGCGGCAGCCTCGGCGCCGGCGGCGGGGGTGGCCGGGAGGGGGGCGCCACAGGCGACGGCGGCGACGAAGGAACACCGGTGCCGGGAATGATCGGCGACGGGGCGGGGACCGTCGGGATCACCGGCTGGTCCGCCAGTACCCGGCTTCGCCACGAGGTCTGGGCCGACCGGATGCGGATGATCGCTTCGGCGGCGGCCGTCCGTTCCTGCACGCTGCGGCTCTTGAGGAGTTTTTCGAGGCGCCCGATGGCGGGCGTATAGGCCGTCTCGCCCAACTCCCTGACCGCCAGGATCCGCGCCTCGGCGTCTCGCTGGTCGAGGACTTCAAGGAGGAGGTTGATGCGCTTCAGGTCCCCCAACTGGGCCAGCGAGGCAATCGATGCGAACTTGACATCCAGATAGCGGCTCTGGCACAGCCGCTCGAGCCGCGGGATGTCGGCGGTGGCGCCCAGGCGCCCCAGCAACCGCGTGGCGTAGTACCGGACCTGGTGCCTCTCATGTTCCGTCAGTGTCCGGACCTGCTCGATGCCCTCCTTTGAGCCCAACCGGTGGAGCGCCTCGGCGGCCCGCAGAGCGACGATGGCGTCGGGGTCGTCAAGTTTCAGGCGGAGCATGCCGATGGCCGTTGGGTTCCCCATGAGCCCCAGGAGCCAGGTGGCGGTGCGGCGCAGGGTCACGTCGGGCGAGCCGAGGGCATCGCGCAGGGCGACCGCCTGCGAGGGATTGCCGGTCATGGCCTGGCCGAAGGCGGCCGCCAGGCGGACCGCCGGCGAGGCGTCGTCGGCCCGGCGCTGAAACATGGGCGCCAGGGTCGGCCGCCGCGTCAGGCCCGCCAGCGCCAGCGCGGTGGTCCGCACGCGAGCATCCGGCGCGTCGGTCAGCGCCTCGACGAACTCCAGCGGCGGCGGGCGATCGGCCTCCATGAACGTCTCGGCCGCAGAGGCTTCCAGCGGAGGCTGGCCCGACCTCAGCGCTTCGAGCAGGATGGCGTACGGCACGTCCTTGGCGATCTCGGGCGGCAGGCCTGCGGCGCCGAACCACGCGGGCATGCCGCACCCGGTCGCCAGGGCCGCCAGGGCCGCCATCCCCAACAGCGGGCATCTCATGCCACGGACTCCTTTCGCTTGCGAACGCCGATGACGGCGGCCGCCGCGCCCAGGGCTGCGGCCGCGCCGAGGCACGCCAGGGCGAACACGTCGCCGACGCGCGTGTACGGCGCGACCCGGTCGTCAAGGGTCAGCCGGCCGACGATCTGGCCGATAACGTACCGCCGGCGGCCGTCTTTTTCGACCAACTTCTCGATGCGGCCGGTGGGGCTGATCAGCGCGCTGATGCCCGTGTTGACCGACCGCACGATTGCCACGCGGTTCTCGATGGCCCGAAAGACGCACAGGTTCAGGTGCTGGTCCAGTTCGTAGGTGCCGTCGTCGCCGAACCATCCGTCCTTGAACCAGCCGTCGTTGGAGATGTTGACGACGAAGTCGATGGCCTTGGGCCGCGCGGGGTCAGATGATCGCGTCATGTCGCGGATGCGGTAGGCCATCGAGTCCTCGTAGCAGATGGCCGCCTGGAATCGCGCCTCGCGGCCATCGTACCTGAGGACGAACGGCGGCTGGTCCTCGTCGCCCGGAGTCAGGCTGTAGTCATATTCATAAGGCGTAAAGGCCTTGAGTTGCTCGTACAGCCACGGCCAGGACCGCGTAAAAGGGACGTACTCGCCGAACGGCACGAGGTGGACCTTCGAGTAGGCGTGGTCGGCGGCGAACGGCTTCGACCCCGGCGACACCAGGAACGCCGTGTTGAAGCGCGGCCCGCGGGTCATGTAGCCGCCGCCCGGCAGCCGGTAGGCGCCCTGGAGGTGCACGTTGTGCGCTCCGAAAAGGATCGGGGCCCCGATGTCGCTCGACTCCTTCTGGGTGCGCGACCAGTACTGGCGCGAGCGGCGCTGGAGGTACTGAAAGACCTCTCGGAGGTCGGCGTCCTTGAGGCGCGTCGCCAGGTCGGCCTCCAGAAAATCCTGGCTCATGATGCCGGGAACCATCGTCTCGGGCCAGACGGCCAGGTCGACCCGAAGCCCCTCGGCCTTCGCCTCGGCGACGGCCCTGTCGGTCAGCGTGATCTGGTCGGCGAGCATGTTTTCTTCGAGTTCCTCGGTCTGCTTGAGGCGGGCCTCCTGCTTGATCTGCTGGGGCACGCACGTCTGGATCGACGCGACCACGGGGCCCTCGCGCAGGGCCGGCTGGCCGAGCCGCCAGAAGCCGTAGCCAACCGTCGCGGCCCAGGCGGCTCCGGTCACGAGGACCAACAGGATCATGGTGCGGTTGAGCCGCGCGAGGGTCCCGGCCGGGCGGGCGCCGGAAACATGCCCGCGCGGCGCCGGCCCGCCGGCAGGCGGGCAGGCTGTGGGCATGCCGCCCCCGGCCGGGGACGCCGTACCGGCCGGCGGGGTGAAGAGCGGCCGCAACAGCACGTCCGCCACCAGGCCCGACGTCATCAGGCACAGGAAACTCGCGCCGTAGGCGCCCAAGGTGTCGGCTGTCTGGATCAACACAAGGTTGGCGTACTGCGTGTGCCCGACGAAAACCCACGGCATGCCCGAGAGCATCCACCCGCGGACGTATTCCAGCGCCACCCAGAGCACGGGCGCCAGGAGTGTCAGCGGCAGGCCGGTGGTCCGCCCGATGCGCCGCAGACCCCACCCAAACACCCCCCAGTAAACCGCCAGGTACGGCAAGAGCGCCAGGTATCCGACCGTCGTGATGGGCTGGACCCAGTAAAGGTTGATGCCGTAGAAGATCAGGCCGCCGAACAAGGCCGCCCAGAAGGCATCGCGGTAGGACTTGGCGCGGATCGCGCCCACCGCCAGCGGCACGAGGGCGACGTAGGCCAGCGGGGAAAAGTCCGCCGGCGGCAGCGCCAGCGTCAGCACCAGGGCCGAGACCGCCGGCAGCGCCAGCAGTCTTGCCACGCGACCCAGGAGAACGCGAAAGGGCAGGTCCTCCTTCCTGTTGGCGCCTGGCGCCTCGGCCCGCTTCCGCCTGTTCCTGCGACGCGCGGCCATCCGTGGTCCCCGGGTCCGGAGGAGAATCGGTCCATTGTGGGAATGCCCGCCGGATGTGTCAAGCCCGCGATGCTGCGCCCGCCGAAATGCCTTGCCCCCGCAGCAGCATTGTTCTATACTTGCCTGAACTGGAGGACGAGGCGATGCGTGCGATCGTTTTGCTGGCGTCGGCCCTCGCGGCCGGCGTCCTGGCGGCCGGATGTTTCGAAGGTAAGGCCGATCTGACCCTGAACCCCGACGGCACGGGCAAGATCGTCGGCGACCTGACGCTGCGCCTCGAGCCCCCCTGGACGGGCAAGAAGAAAGAGCCCTCGACGCGTCCCGGGCCGCCCGCCCCCTCGACGACCGTCACGGGCACGGCCGGCGCGGCGGCGTCCGCAGCGCCCGCCCCGGCTGCCGCCGGGGCCGATGAGATGCCCACTCCCGAGGAGCAGATGAAGGACGTCGTATACAACATCCTCAAGCGGTCCAGCGGCATCGACGCATGGAAAGACGTTTCCTTTGAACTCCTGGAGCACAACCGCGTCCACTTCAGCGGGACGGCCTATTTCAAGGACCTCTCGCGCATCCGGATCTACCCGGACACCGGCCGGTCGGCCATAAGTTTCCACAGCGACGGCGGCAACGGCCTGATGCTGGTCCTGTGCAGCCCGAAAGAGATCGCCAAGGATGAGAAGCCGAAACCCACCCGCGAGGTCTCCGTGGAGGACCTAGCCAAGAAGATGAAGGACATGCGCGACGGTTACCAGGCGGTGCGCGGGGCCCTGGCGATGACCGTGGCCGGCCTCAACTACACGTTCGTGTTCCGCGTGCCGGGCAACCCGACGGACATCAAGGGCTTCGAGCCGGCGGGCAACGTGCTCTCGTACACGGCCGAGGCGCAAAAGGTGATGCAGGCCGTCGACGGCGACGTGGCCGATAACGCTGCGCTCACGCGCATGATCCTCGCGGGCGGGAGGCTCGCGAACTCCGAGGCCGCCATCGCCAAGAACTTCTTTGGCGGCCCCAAGAGCGAGTGCTGGGCCCGCATCATGGGGCCGTTCCGCGAGCAGTTCGACTACAAGGCCGAGTCCGACGCCGCCAAGAAGGGCCAGGCCGAGATGATGACCAAACTGGGCCTCGACAAGCCCAAGACGACGCGTCCGCCGCCGAAATCGCCGGACCCCGCCGCCAAGAAGCCGGCGGATAATCCGCCCAAGAAGCCGTCCGGTAGTCCGCCGAAGAAACCGGGCGATCCCGGCCTGCCGGGCAGACTGCCGCCCGTCAACCTCCCCAAGGATCTGCCCAATATCCCCGCGCCGATTTTCCCAGGGCTGTGAGAGGGCCAACAGCAAAGGAGGCCGTCGATGCGAAAAATCCTGGCCGTAGGGGCCGTGCTGGCCGTGGCGTCTCTGGTGGTCGGCTGCATTGAGACCAAGCAGGACTTCACCCTGAACCCGGACGCTTCCGGCAAGGTCGTCTTCGAGTTCACGATGGCCGATATGCCGTTCCGCTTCGGCCAGGAAGGCGAGAAGCCGGACCCGGAACTGACGGCCAAGCGGCAGGTCAAGCAGATGATCGACGGGGCCTCGGGCATCGACGCCTGGGCAGACATCTCGTACGTCCGCACCGAGGACGGCCGCACCCGCGTCAAGGGCACGGCCTACTTCAAGGACTTCTCGCAGGTGAAGTTCCAGACGTCGGCCCTGTCGGGGATCAGTTTTGCGAAGGACGACACGGGAGGGATGGTGCTGGCGATTGATGAGAAGGTCGGCGCCGGGCCGGAGAATCCTGCCACGCCTCCGGCGCCGCCGCCTGCCGCCCCGCCGGCGCCGCCGAACGCCGAGGAACTGGACGCCAAGATCAAGGCCGATCGCGAGAAGTTCCAGCAGATGCGGCCCATCCTCGAAGCGACCATCGGCCGCATGAAGACCGACCTGACCTTCCACCTGCCCGGCACGCTGGCCGAGGTCAACGTCTTCCAGAGGGAGCCGAACGGGGCCGTTCGCCTCGTCCTGGACGGCGCCAAGGTTCTCGAGGCGATGGACCAACTGGCGCTCGACGACGCCTACCTGAAGGAGCAGGCCCTCGCGGGCCGCAGGCCCGGCGGCAGGATGGCGCTCGACGACACGATGAAGGAGAAACTCTTCGGCGCAAAGGGGCCGATCCGCGCCCGTGTCAACGGCGTCCTGAGGCCGCTGTTTGCCTATGATTCGGAGGTGGCGGCCGCGAAGGCAAATTACCAGGCCATGATCCAGCGCCTGGGTCTGGACAAGTTGCCGGCACCGGAGCCCAATTCGATGCCCCCGGGCTTCGGCATCGACGGTAAGGGCTTCGGCGTGCCGCCGGCGGTCAGGCCCGCGCCGGGCACACCCGCCCCCGCGCCGGGCGCCAAGCCTGCGTCGCCCGCCCCCGGCGCCCCGGCCCCGAGCGGCCAGTAGCCCAGGGCCGCGGGAAAAAAATGTTTTTACGGAACTCCCGCAGGGCGAGGGGGTTCTACAGATTAGATAGCCGGGCTGAACCGCCCCTTCTTGCGTCCGGCTATTGCGGTCCTTCCCGGACCGCCCTTTGGCCCTAGGGCGTCGCTACTCACCCCCATGGTGGCGACGCCCATCTTCTTGCCCCCGCTGGCAGCGGGAGACCCATTCAGGACCACAGCGCAACATGCGCTTCCGGCCCGCTGTTTTTCGGGCGGGCTTCGGCACATCCAATTGACGAAGTCGCGCTGTAGTATCAGCCGCCTTGCTCGGCCAGGCGCGTGTCTCTGATGGGCGTGCGGCGCACTACTTGAACGAGTAGTACAGAATCAGCGCCACCAGCGCCGCCGTCACCACGCCGATGAGGGCCACGACGGGCCAGCGGGCGCCCGCGGCCTCCCGCGTGACGTCCTGCCACTGGACCATGCCGCGCCAGGCATCGTCGCCGCGGTTGTACGCCTGGAACAGCGCCAGGGTCGCCTCGAGGGTCATCTGTTCGTCGGCGGCGCGGAAGTGCTTGTCGACCTCGTGACACTCCACGATGAAGGCGTCGCCCTCGCCGCTCGTCTGGACGTACTCGGGCGGCTCCTCGCACCGCGTGAGGATGGCGAACGAGCCGGCCTCGCGGCCGATCCCCTCGATCGCCTGCCGGACCTGGTCCTCGGTCGGGTTCTCAATCGGGGGCCCGTCTTCGGTTTCGAGTCTCATGGGTTGTGTTCCTTGCCGCGGCCGTGCCCCGCAAGAAGCGCGCCTCGATGCCGTCATTCAAGTCATCCGTATTCCACCCCTGTTGCCTGTTCCCCGTTCCCTGTTCCCGCCTTTCATGTTTGCAGTTCGGCCTTGACCTTCAGCAGATCGTCATACACCTTTTTGCGGACGTCGGGCGTATAGTTCCGCAGAACGTAGGCCGGGTGGAACGTGGGCATCAACTTGGCGCCCATGAACGGGTAGAACCGGCCGCGCAGGCGCGTGATGCCGTCGTGGGTCTCCAGGAGGTTCTGGGCGGCCACGCCGCCGAGGGCCACGATGACCTTGGGGCGGAGGATGTGGATCTGGCGCATGAGAAACGGCCGGCAGTTGGCCGCCTCTTCCGGCGCGGGCTGGCGGTTGCCCGGCGTCCGGCACTTGACGATGTTCGCAATGAAGACCTCCTGGCGGGTCATGCCGATCGACTCGACCATCTTGGTCAGCAGTTGCCCCGCCCGTCCGACGAACGCCAGGCCCTGGAGGTCTTCGTCCTGCCCCGGCCCCTCGCCGATGAACAGGAGTCTGGCGTAGGGGCTGCCTTGGCCGGGGACGGTCTTGGTGCGGTTGGCGACGAGTTCGGGGCACTTCGGGCACACGGCGACTTCCTCGGCCACGCGCTGGAGGGATTCCTCGGCGCTGGCGCCGGGTTCGGCGTCGGCGGCGTCAAGGTCGAACAACTGGGGTCCTTTCACGTGGATGACGGGGGCGGCCTCGCGTTGGCGGGCGGCCTTGGCTTCGGCGGCCCGCTCCGCCAGTTCGCGCTTGGCGGCCTCGGCGGCGAGAATCTCGGCCTCGCACTCCGGCTCCGGCGCCGCCGTGACCTCGGTCCCCTGTTCTATCGAACCTGCTGCTTCCGGGCCCGCCGCGGGGGCGGGGGGAGACGTGCCTGGAGGCGGCGTCTTTGCCGCGCGCGGCACGGCCGCCAGGCCCGCCCGCGCCTCGCCCTCGAGGCGCAGGCGGAGCGAGCGAGTCAAACGCTCGAGGGATTCTCGGGGGTCGCGGGGACCCGACGTGGGGCGCTCTTTGGCCATGGCCGTCAGTTGCCTCGGTGCCGCTCGCGCTGCTGGAAGTCCTTGATGATGGCGACGCCCGCGGAGGTGCCGATGCGGCTGGCACCGGCCTGGACCATCTCGACGACGTGCTCGTAGGTGCGGATGCCGCCGGCCGCCTTGACCTGGGCGGCGTCGCCCACGGTGCGCTTCATCAGGGCGACGTCATGGGATGTGGCGCCGCCGGGGCCGAAGCCGGTCGAGGTCTTGACGAAGTCGGCCCCGGCCCCGACGGCCGTCTCGCAGGCCTTGACCTTCTCGTCGTCGGTCAGGTAGCAGCACTCCAGGATGACCTTCAGCAGGCGGCCCTCGGCGACCTTACGGACGGCGGCGATCTCGTCGCGGACGTCGGTCCACTTGCCGCTCTTGGCCGCGATGAGGTTGATGACCATGTCGATCTCGGCGGCGCCCGCCCGGACGCACGTCTCGGCCTCGGCGCGCTTGGCCTTGAGGCCCGAGTGCCCCATGGAGACGCCGGCCGTTCCGCCGGCGGCCACGTCGCTGCCGGCGAGCAACTTCACCACCCGCCCGACGTCGTACGGCGACGCCACGACCGCGGCAAAGCCGTAGCCGATGGCTTCTTCGCAGGCCCGCTCGACGTCGCCGACGGTGTGGTCCGGCCGCAGGACGGTGTGGTCGATGTACTTGGCGAGCGCTTCAGCCGTCAAACCGGTCAAAGCAAATGGAATCACCATATACTTTCAGCGTACCGGCGCGGCCCGCGCCGTGCAAGGGGAAACCCTAATTGTGCTATAGGGGATTTGCCTGCCCGGGTATCAGCAGGATGCTGATGCCACCTCGCTCCTGGAGCCTCGGCCGGGGGCCGCGGTCCGATGTTAGGTCGTCTACTGCAGAGTTCACTGGGAAGGTCGCTACTGCTCGTCCTCGCTGCTTTCTTCGTCATCGCCGATGAGGGCGTTAGGATTGCGCTGATTGTATATGGTCCGCAGTAGAGGGAAGTAATCAGCCTCCGTGATCTCAGCCTCGTCAGTGGCGTTGAACAGCCTGACCCAAGGCTTTGTCTTTCCTGGTCCGACCGCGCGGAAGATCATCATGGTCACGTTCTCAAACTTCTCGCCAGGATCGGTGTACTCCTCTCGGCCGCTGATTGTGGCCATGAGTTTCATGGCCCTCCGGAAGGTGGCGGTTGTCCGGCCCGAAGTAACGTCCTTGTCCGCGGCCTCAGGGAAGGCGAAAAGCGCGCAAACCACCCCGTAGGGAAAACGCATGTGGAGCGTGATGGCTTCCGTGCAGAGGTCCGCAAACCGGTTCCTGAGGTTCTTTCCGAACGGTGCCGCCGTGATGGTCTTGACGGAGACGGCAAGCAGAAGGCCATGCTGCTCGTCTGCGCTTGACACATCGACCTTCTTGGGACCAAGGCCGCCCTGAAAGGCCCTATCTCCCGGGCCGCCCCGCAGGGGTTTCACGTTCTTGAAGCCTACTTTGCGTAGACCTTCCGCGACCTCCTGAGCCAGATGAGCCGACAGGACTTCGGAGTATCGCTTCTTCTGAGCCTGTGTTGCCTGCGGTCCCGGCAGCGGTCCGGTCCCCACAACCGCGTCGAGTAGGCTCATGAGTGATTACTCCGTGAATACCTGCGGACTCTCAGGTGCTTGGCGGCGGTTGCCAGCAGGCGGCAGTCGGCTTCACTCAAGCCAAGACCTTCTTTGAGCATTGCCCGGTCGGCGTGCTCCAGTACCGCCTCGTCTCGGCCCATTCTCAAGAGATCGTCCAGTTCGGCGGCAAGTTGACGCAACTTCCCGTTGGGTTTGCCGAGCGCAGCCAGGGCCACTCGCTGCGCCTCCGTGGGTTCGAGTTTCAGCATGCCCCCGCCCATGGCATGTCCTTCTATCTCTGCACTCAGCCGAGTTAGGCTGGTCTGCCATAGGGCGGCCAAGGCATCACTGGTGACACTCGAATCCGCGAAAAGCCGGACAATATGAAGTGTATTTGGAGCCACGGCTTCCGCGTCGTTGGCGACCAGGCGAGGCATGAATCCGCTCATGTAGGAGAGAAAGGCGTCTGGCAGGTAGACGTGTGGGACCCGATACCAGGGAGAACGCGCCCTGCACTTATAGGCCGCGGGGATTCCTTTCTCTTCGCCGATCTTCAGGTAATTGGCCAGGCTCTTCGGCAAGGCACTATCGGACTCCACAAGAAGAAGGTAGCCAGCGTCTCCGTTTGCGCAGGCTTCTCGCCAATCCATGTTCGTGAAGCGGAGCCCCAGGAATGCCCGGCCCCTGCGTACCGCCGGCCTCAAGCAGCCGACTGGAATATGCCAGCGCTTCACCGATTCGGGGTCCAGATGGAAGAAGTCATTGGCACCCGTTACGTAGCCTATGCCCACATCGGCAAGTTCGCCCAGCCGCTTCACTGCACCAAGGTCTGTGAGACGCCGGTACAACTCCAAGGCCCTCCTGGGCACGAAGCACTCTGTCAGCCTCTGCCGCCCTTCGGCGATGGCCTCGCGATCCAGGCGGCGCACCGAGGGCATGTCGTAATCGCTTTGGCCCAAGAGATCTTCAAGAGCGCTCGGGCCTGCCAGGTCTCGCCAGAAGAACTCGGCAGGGCCGAACCCTTTAACTTCAGCCAGCATCAGGAGGGTGTCTTCGCTTAGGTTCGGGAAGAGTCTCTTGCGGAAAGTCAGAAAGGTAACTCTGGAGAAAGTCCTGGCGAGGTGCGCAAGAACAGGCAATGCATATCCGGCGTATCCGATCTCGATAGGGAGGACCATCGCCAACCGCCCGCCGGCTTTCAGCAATTCAATGCTGTGGATGACAAAGGGAGCCCAAGAACTCGATAGGCTCGACAGGGAAACGCCTGCTCTACGGGCGCAGTCCAGAGCCTTGTCGCGAGAGTGTCCTGTGAACCGCTGATAGCGTATGAACGGCGGGTTGCCCACTACGGCATCAACGGGTTCAAGAGAATCGCTCCGCACATCAAAGAAGTCGGCGCGCAGAAGATTTGCTCTTCTCACGGCGTAATCCTCGGCCAGGTCCCGAGAGACCCGCGCGTGGACGTCGGCATCGATCTCGACACCAAAGATCTGAGTTGCCGCCGGTCCCCCAAGGTTGGTCAACCTCTTGGAGGCCGAACGCAGAAAGACCCCCTCGCCGAAACTAGGATCCAATACCGTTTCGCTCGGGCAGCGTACAGCCCACCAGACCAGGAAATCCGCCACCGCGGCATCTGTGTAGAACGCCCCCATTGCCTTGGCGCTGCCGCCGGGGGGGTTTTTCTCGACCTTCAGTAAAGTGCCTTGGCTCATCGCGCCACTCAAGGCCCCTTGCAACGGTTGCTCTGTTCTCGCACAAAGGTGCAACTATTCAAACACTGCGGGTTACACGAACACCACTTCATTATCGCCGCGGGCGACATGGCCGAGCCGGTAGACCGTCTCGCCCGACTTTTCGAGAATCTGTGCAATGTGGTCGGCGAAGTAGGGGCTCACGATCATCACGAAGCCGATGCCCATATTGAAGACGCTCCACATTTCTTTCGCGGGCACGTCGCCCGTCTTCTGGAGCCACTTGAAGATGGGGGGCACCGGCCAGGACTTCTTCTCGATCTCGGCCTGGAGGCCCTTGGGGATGACGCGCGGCAGGTTGGCCGGGATGCCGCCGCCCGTGATGTGGGCCATCCCGTGCACGACCCGCTTCCTGCCGTAGTGGCGCAGGACGTTCAGGACCGGCCGCGAGTACAGGCGCGTGGGCACAAGGAGTTCGTCGGCCGCCGTGCGGCCCAGGCCGGGGATCTCGTCGGTCACCTTCAGGCCCGCCTTCTGGAAGACGATCGCCCGGACGAGGCTGTAGCCGTTGGAGTGCAGGCCGCTGGAGGCGAGACCCAGGACGGCATCCGCCTCCTGAACGCGCCGGCCGGTGACCAGGCGGCTCCGCTCGACGACGCCAACCGCAAAGCCCGCCAGGTCGAAGTCGCCGGGGGCGTAGAAGCCGGGCATCTCGGCGGTCTCGCCGCCAAGCAGGGCGTAGTCGCACGCCTGGCACGCCTCGGCGACGCCGATGACCGCCTCGGCGTGGACTTTCGGTTCCAGGCGGCCGGTCGCCAGGTAATCCAGGAAGAAGAGCGGCTCGGCCCCCAGGACCACCACGTCGTTGACGCACATGGCCACGAGGTCCTGGCCGACAGAGCGGACGCGTCCGGCGTCGATGGCCACCCGCAGTTTCGTCCCGACGCCGTCGGTCCCGGCCACCAGGAGGGGATGCTTGTAGTTGCGCTTGAAGAGCCGCTCGTTGTAGTCGAGGCTGAAGACGCCGGCGAAGTGTCCGTACAGGTCGATGACTCGCGGCCCGTGGGTGCGTTTGCAGGCCGACTTGATCTGCTCGACGAATTGGTCGCCGGCTTCGATATCAACGCCGGCGGCCTTGTAGGTCAGGCCGCTGGTCATGGCCGCGAGGCTCCTTGGAGGTCGGCCCCATGGTATCGGCGGCGGGGGCGAAAGGCCACGAATTTTCGCGGGCCGCTCGGCCCGTCGGCATCGCAAGTTGCCAAATCGCTTGAGTTTGCGGCCCCCGCGCTTTAGACTGAGAGTCTGCCGCCGATGACGGCGGACGTGCGGTTGCGAGGAGACCCAGTGAAACTCGGATTCAGCAGTCTGGCAGCCATCGACCGCCCCCTGAGCGACCTGGTGCGTGCCCTCGGACGCCTGGGCTACGATGGCGTGGAGATCCGCGGCAAGGACCGCAAGCACGCCGACCCGGCCATGTCGAAGGCCGAGCGCAGGGAGGTCCGGCAGGTGGTGGCCGACGCGGGCATCGAGGCCGCCGCCGTCACCTCGTACATGCGCTTGGGCGAGGAGTCGGCCGACAAGGCGGCCGCCAGGGCCTGCCTGGCCGCGTATTTCCAACTTGCCAACGACCTGGGTTCGCCGCTGGTGCGGGTCTTCGGCGGGGCCGTCCCCAAGGGCCAGGAGCGCCGGGACGTGGAGCGGCGGATGGCCGACCTTCTGATGGGCGTCGCCGACGAGGCCCGCATGGCGGGCGTCCGGATATGCCTGGAGACCCACGATGCCTTCACCCGCGGGGCCGATGTGGCGCGGGTCCTGGCGATGGCCGACCACCCGGCCGTGACCGCCCTCTGGGACGTCAACAACCAGTTCGAGACCGGCGAGCCGTGCCAGGAGGCGCTCGAGCGCCTCTGGCCGCGCATCGGGTATCTGCACGTGAAGGACAGTTTCCCTCTGCCCGGCGGCCGGCGGCAACTGTGTTTCCTCGGGGCGGGCGACGTGCCCATCGCCGAGACGCTGGCGGCGCTGAAGGCCCGGAACTTCGGCGGCTATGTCGTCATCGAGTGGGAAAAGGCCTGGCACCCGGAACTGGCGGAAGCGGAGGTGGCGGCGGCCCAGCATATCCTGAAACTCCGCGAGTATCTCGCGCGATAGCGCCGGTGCGGTGGCATGGCCGCGCGCTTCTGCGTGGCCATGGGCCCGATGCGACGGCGGCGACACGGCCACCCAGCGGCGCCCGCCGCGGGGGCAGCCTGCGGCCTTGCCGCCAAGCGACCGGCGGGTCACGAGCAATTGGCATCAAGCCTCATGCCCAGAACATCCGACAAGGCGAAGTGGATCTGGATCGCGCGGGAATGTCACACGGAGGATTTCTACCTCCGCGCCCGCCGCACGTTTCGCCTGGCGGACAAGCCCGCCGAGGCGCGCCTCCGCGTCACGGCCTTCAGCGAGTACGTCCTGTACGTGAACGGGCAGTACATCGGGTGCGGGCCGACCCCGTCGTCGCCGCAGGCCCCGCAAGTCGATGTGTACACGCTGGACGACCTGCGACTGTCGCGCGGGCGGAACGTCATCGCCGTCCTGGCGCACAACTATCACGTGGGCCTGCCGCGCCTGCCGCGGATGTCGGGCGGCCTGTGGCTTCAACTCGTCGTCACCGGCGCGGACGGCAAGACCGAGCGCATCGGGACCGACGGCCGGTGGCGCGTGGCGCCGGCCGAGGACTTCAGCCGCCGGGCGCCGCGCCTGTACTGGACCGCGGGTTTTGCCGAGGTCCGCGACACGCGGTGCGAGCCGGTGGGCTGGACGTCGCTACGGTTCTCCGAGAAGCGCTGGGCTAAGGCCGACGAGGTCCGTCCGGCCCCGGCCGAAGGGGCCCCGCCGTCGCGGCCCGTCGAACGGGCCGTGGCGCGGCCGGTCGAGACGTTCGAGGCCCCGCGGGACGTGGCCGGGGGCGGGCGCGTGGCGTGGCCGGCCGGCGTCACGGCGGTGCCGTTCGAGTTCACGGTGCCCAACCGGGCCCACGGCGAGTTCTACGCGGCCTCGTTCGTTCACACCAGGACCCGGCAGAAGGCGCGCCTGGCCTTCGACTGCGACGAGGCGGCCGCCATCTACGTCAACAATCACCAGGTCATCCGGCAGGGCTACAGCGAGGACTTCGTCTACTGGCTCAGCGACCAGGAGCACGACGACTACACGGGCATCCACCGCGGGCAGGGCAACCGGGTGGAGTCGGCCGAGGTGTGGCTGGACCCGGGCTGGAACTCCGTCGGCGTGGTCATCTACGACCCCGGCTCGTCGTGGGGTTTTGCGATGCGGTTCGTCGATCCGAAGACGGGCGAGCCGCTGCCCCTGGTTTTCTCCCCCAACATGAAGTCCGGCGAGATGACCGATTGGCACATCGTGCGGGACCAACTGTGCCCTTGCGGCGATGGGAGTCTTCCTGACACGCCGTCGCCCAACGAGCGGACGTTCCCGGACCCTGCGTACCAGTTGGCGTGGGAGAAACAGGTGCCTCGCCGGGAGGCGGCCCGCGGCGCGGCGTCGCTGCTGGCCGAACCGAGGGGCGAAGGGCCGCTCGTCCTGCCGGACGGCGCGTACGTCGTGTACGATTTCGGCGGCGAGGTGGTCGGCCGCGTGGAACTCCAGGTCGAAGGCCCGGCCGGGACCATCCTGGACCTCGCCTGGTCCGAGGACATCGGGCCCGGCGGCGCGGTCGAGCCGGTCCGCCGCGGCATGCGGCAGGTGGACCGGCTCATCCTGCGCGGCGACCGGCAGACGGTCCGCTTCTTCAACCGTCGGACGCTGCGCTACCTGCAACTCGTGGCCCGCACCGGCGGGGGCGGGCTGAAGGTTTATCGCCTCGGCGTCCACGCCACGCGGGCCGGGCCGCCGGCCCTGCCGGAGACGGACGACAAGGACCTGGCCGCTGCGATGGCGCTGGCGGGGCGGACCGTGCGGTGCTGCATCCAGCGGACGCTCGAAGGAAGCCCCGCACGCGAGGCCGAGCAGAGCCTCCCGGCGGCCTACCTCCTGGCCCAGGCCGAGCGGACTTTCTACGGCCGGACCGCTTTGGGCGAGGCAGCCCTGCGCGCGTTTGCCGACGATCAGCACGAGGACGGTTTCTTCCGCAGCATCGTCCCTTCGGGCACGATCCACACCGTCCCCGACTGGAACCTCCTGTGGATCCTCTGGCTGGCCGAGCACGTTGCGTGGACCGGCGACAAGGCCCTGGCCAGGAAACTCTGCCCGGCGGCCGAGAAGTGCCTCGACTGGACGGCCCAGTTCCACGACACGTACGGCCTCTTGGAGAACAGATCAGACCGCCGGCCGTGGTGGCTCTTCGTGGACCTTGCGCCGGTCGACAAGCGCGGCGAAGTGACGGCGTGGCAGGCGCTGTACGTGCGGGCGCTTCGGGCTGCGGCGTACGTTGCCGGCGTCGCCGGCAACGAAGAGTCCGCCGAGCACAGCCTGACCGAGGCCGACACGGTCGCCCGCCGCGCCAGAGAGCGCCTGTGGGACGCCGCGCGCGGCCTCTTTGTCGATGCGCGGCTCTTTGAGCACATGTCGGCCGGCGCCACGCCCGCCACCAACTACTACGCCCTCTACGGCGGCCTGGCGAGCGAAGAGCAGGCCGAGCGGATCCTCACGAGCCTCTGGAACGATGGACGGGAGTCGGCCGAGTGGGGGCCGCGCGAAAACCCGTACGTCAAGTACTTCGCCCTGGAGGCGCTGCTGGAGCGGGGCCTGGCCGACCGTGCCCTGGCGATCATCCGCTCGTACTGGGGCGCGATGGCCCGCGAGGGACTCACGACCGTGCCCGAGGTCTTCCCGTTGCCGGACGACCGCCACGGAGACGGCCGCGACGGGCGGGCCGAAGGTCCGTACCTGACATCCCCGCCGCCGGTCCTGTGCCACGGGTGGGGCGTGCACCCGGCGGCCCTCGTGGCCAAGTGGATCCTGGGCGTGCAGCCGGGCGGGCCGGGCTTTGAACCGCTCCTTCTCGTGCCCATGCCCGACGAGTTGACGGCCATCAGCGGCAGAGCGTGGACGCCGAAGGGGCCGGTCGAGGTTTCTATCGGTCGCGACGGCCGCGGGCGGCAGATCCGCATCACAGTCCCCGAGAAGATCTCCTATCGGCTCGACCGGCGGCACCTGACGGAAGACGATACCGTCGAGGTCGCCGGCGGCAAGGCGCTGGCGGCCAAGGCGGCACCCGTGGCGGCGCGAGGCAAATAGGCCGCGGCAATGTCGAATTTGCTTGCCATCCTTTGGGCCGGTCGGCTAGATTAGCCAGTCCTTCACGGAACCGAAACCACAGGCTGATGGAGAAGGAGACTCCAATGTCCAAGCGAGTGCTCAACGTAGGTCTCATCGGCGGCGGCGCCGGGGCGTTCATCGTCAATCCGCACCAGAAGGCGATCCACATGGACGGCACCCGACGGGTCGTCTGCGGCGCCCTCCACCAGGACCCCAGGATCGCCATGGACGAGGCCGCCAAGTGGCCGTACCCCATCCAGGGATACCCGTCGTACGACGAGATGATTGCCGACCAGGCGGAAAGAACCATCGGCGAGCGAGTCGACTACGTGCTCATCGTCACGCCGAACTTCGTCCACTTCGACCCAGCCGTAAAGTGCATCAAGGCCGGCATCCCCGTCTTCTGTGAGAAGCCCCTGACGATCACGGCCAAGGAGGCCCTGGCCCTCGAGAAAGCGGTCCAGAAGTACAAGGTGCCGTTCGGCATCGCCCACACGTACCTCGGCCACTGGTCCAGTTGGGTGGCGAGATGGATCGTGACGAGCGGTAAACTGGGCGCGGTCCGCTGGGCCGACGCCTATTATCTCCAGGGCTGGCTTGCCACGCGCCTGGAGACCACCGGCCAGATGCAGGCCTCGTGGCGCACCAACCCCAGGATGGCCGGCGCAAGTTGCTGCGGCGGCGACATCGGAAGCCACGCCTTCATGCAACTTAGGTTCGTCACGGGCCTGGAGGTCGTCTCGGTGCGCGGCATCATCGAGACGTTCCTCAAGGGCCGCCAACTCGACGACCACTTCACCACCTATTGCGAACTGTCGAACGGCGGCAGGGCGCTCGTGCGGGCCAGCCAGATCGCCATCGGCCACAAGAACGACCTTGGGCTGGAGGTCAACTGCGAACGCGGGAGCCTCGTCTGGAGGCAGGAAGAGGCCGAGCAGATCATCCTGCGACTGCCCGGCGAGCCCGACCGCGTTTACTGGCGCGGCGAACTCAAGGGCAAAGACTCGTTCCTGGGCGACCTGCCCGACTGGGTCGGCGCCGAGGCCACCATACCCTCCGGCCACGTCGAGGCCTTCCACGACGCATACCGGCGCCTGCATAAGTCGTTCGAGGAAGACGTGCGCCTGTACAACGAGGGCAAACCGTTCAAGTGCGACGGCACCCGGTACGCCAACGTTCACGACGGCGTTCTGCACATGAAGTTCATCGAGGCGGCCGTCAAGAGCGCCAAGGCGAACTCCAGGCCGGTGAAGATGTAACATGGGTCCAACCTGCGCGGCGGTTTTTGAACGAGCCCGCCGCGCGACGGCAAACCATAACCCGCACCACAAGGAAGGAGAGGCACGATGAAACTCGGAGTGTTCACAGTCCTGTTTGCCCAGCAGCCGTTTGAGAAGGCCCTCGATTACATTCAGAAGAGCGGCCTGGAGGCCGTCGAGATCGGCGCCGGCAACTACCCGGGCACCGCCCACTGCCCGGTGGACGAACTGCTGGCGTCGAAGGACAAGGCCGCCGAGTGGAAGAAGAAGATCACCGGCCGGGGCCTGGAGATCTCGGCCCTGTCGTGCCACGGCAACCCCCTGCACCCCGACGAGGGGTTCGCCAGGAAGGACATCGAGAACATGCACAAGGCGTTCCGGCTGGCCGAGGTCCTGGGCGTGAAGACGGTCATCGGCTTCTCGGGCTGCCCCGGCGGCGGGCCGAAAGACACGACGCCCAACTGGGTCACCTGCCCCTGGCCGCCGGACTTCTCCGACGCCGTCAAGTGGCAGTGGGAAGAGAAACTCATCCCCTTCTGGAAGAAGGAAGCGGCGCTGGCCAAGGACCACGGCGTGCGGATCGCCTTCGAGATGCACCCCGGCTTCTGCGTCTACCACACCGAGTCGATGCTTCGGATCCGCAGGGAGTGCGGGCCGAACATCGGCGCCAACTTCGATCCATCCCACCTCTTCTGGCAGGGGATGGACCCCCTGGTCAGCCTCAAGGCCATCGGCAAGGGCGTCTTCCACGTCCACATGAAGGACTGCCGCATCGACGGGCCGAACACCGCCTTCAAGGGCGTCCTCGACACGATGCACTACTCGAATGAGAACGAGCGGTCGTGGATCTTCCGGACGATCGGCTTCGGCCACGGCGAGACGTTCTGGCGCGACTTCGTCTCGACGCTGCGCATCATCGGCTACGACGGGGCGCTCTCGATCGAGCACGAGGACAGCCTGATGAGCGTCAACGAGGGATTCCAGAAGGCCGTCGCGTTCCTCAAGGCCATCATCCTTTCGGAGAAGACCGGCGGGATGTGGTGGGCGTGAGAACGGCAGTGACTGAGTAACTGAGTGACTGAGTAACTGAGTGACTGAGTAACTCAGTGACGCAGCGGAGCAAGAAGGGAAGATAGAAGGCGCGGCGGGCAGTCCGGCCCGCCGCGCGTTGTCTTGTTCCGTTTCTACTCAGGTACTTTCCTTAACCGCCTCCGGCCTTGCGTACCGCTTCGTCGCGAACGCGTGGAGGGTCATGGCGATCATCGCGGCGGCCATGATCACGAGGACCACGTCGGCAACCATCAGGGTGTAGTTGCCCGCCGGCAGGTACTCGTTGAGGAACAGCCACACAAGTGCCCCCACCGTGGTCAGCGTCATGAACGCCGCCGGAATGATGGCGAACCACGCCTGGCGCTTGCGCCTCAGGAGCCACATCGAGATCACCAGGAGCACCATGGCCGCCAGCAACTGGTTGCCTGCGCCGAAGACGTGCCAGATCTTCTCGAAGGCGTTGAAGTAGCACATCACGAACATCAGGACCACCGCCAGAAGCGAGTTGAACCAGATCCGCTTCATGAATCCCGGCATCCCCACGCCGAAGACCGTGAGCCAGAGTTCCTCCAGCAGGTACCGGTTCAGCCGCACCGCCGTGTCGAGCGTCGTGACGACGAACCCCTCGACCATCAGGATGCCGAAGACGCTGCCCAGGGCGACGGGGATGCCCAGGCTGGTCCTGAAGAGCATCCCGCAGGCGATGGCGAAGGCCAGGACGGGGTTGCTCTTGGCGCCGGTGCCTGCGGCCGGCCAGACGAGGTCGCGGTACTTGTCGAATCCCAGGTTCGGGGTGCTGGTCCAGGCCCAGACCACGGTGGCCAGGACCAGCGCCGCCAGCAGGCTCTCCAGGAGCATCCCCCCGAATGCCGTCGGCCGCGCATGCCGCACCATCCAGCACTGCTTGGCCGTCGTGCCGCCTGCCACCAGCGAGTGGAACCCCGAGATGGCGCCGCAGGCCACCGTCACGAACAGCATCGGCCAGAGGCAGCCGGCGGCCTCGTTGCCTTGCTGGAGTTGCTCGACCGAGACGGCCGGCCGCGCGAAGTGCTCGCCCAGCAGTCCTGCGGCCAGGATGCCCACCACCAGCAGCGCCACGCCGGCATACAGGATCTGCACGTTGATGAAGTCGCGCGGCTGGAGGATGACCCACACCGGGATGGCCGACGCGATGAAGACGTAGATCGTCAGGATCACCATCCACCAGTCGGCCGAGATCGACAGGGGCAGGCAGAACCCCGCCACGATGCTGCCCGCCGCGATCGCGGCCGTCAACACGTACGCCGGCACCGTCGGCAGGTTCTTCCTATAGAGCAGGAACCCGACAAAGGGGGCAAGCAGCGTGACAATGATGACGCTCGTCGAGGCGATGCCGCCGATGCGGGCCTTCACCACGCCGCCCACCTCGCGGGTTGCCAGCAGCGTCTGGTCTTTCGGGATGCCCAGGACCTCGACCGAGTACTCGCTCGTCAGGCTCATCGCGGTGGCCTGGAGGAAGGCGGCGTTCACCAGGACCAGCATGATGATCGTGAAGAGGACGATCAGGAGGAACCCCGGTTTGCCGAGCGTCTGGCGAGCGACCTCGGCCATGCTGCGCCCGTTCTCGCGCATGCTGACCGACAGGGCCGAGTAATCGTGCACCGCGCCGAACAGGATGCCGCCCACGATCACCCACGCCCAGACCGGCCCGTAGCCGTAGCAGGCGGCCAGGGTCGGCCCCAGGATCGGCCCGGCGCCCGCGATTGCCGAAAAATGGTGGGCAAAGAGGACGCTCGGCCGCGTCGGTACGAAATCCCTGCCGTCCTTGAAGAGGACCGACGGCGTCGGGCACGAGCGGTCCTCGCCCAGCCAGTGCCCCACCAATCGCCCGTAAAAGCGGTACGCCAGCGCCAACAGGACCACCGAGACAAGCGCCACCCACGCAATATTCATCCGGCGGCCTCCATTTCCCGGGCGCCCGGGGCGCGTCGCCAAGTGCGGGTACTATCGCGCGCGGTCCCGCCTTCCGCAAGGCTTTGCCTTTCTCGGCAGGACCGATATAATGCCCCCGGTCGAGCCGACCGAAAGGACTCTCCATGACGCGGACCCAGGCGTACTGGCTGATCGGCATCGGGGTCGTGGTGACGGCCGCCATGGTGGTACTTCACGTCCTGCTGCCGATTGACCGAAGTTGGACGTTCAACCGCGTCCTTCACTATGCGTGGGAGGGCGGGGCGGCGGTCCTGGCCGCCACAGCCTGTACGTGGATTCTGTGGCCGCGGCGCAAGGAGCGACGCAAGGACCAGGACCGCGAGAAGGCCCGCCGCCGCGTCGTCAGCCTGATTGTTGCGGTCATCCTGGCCGCATGCCTGGTCATCTTCGCCGAGATGCACCGGCAGTTGGAGGCCGAATCGCTCCTGAAGACCGAGGCCGTCGGCGACCTCCAGGCCATCGGCGACGCTCTCCGCAAGTACGAGGCCGACCACAGCGGCGCATTGCCGCTGTCGCTCGCCGACCTGGCGCCCCAGTACGTCAGGGTTGAACAACTCTATTACGCCTATCGCCACGGGCCGGTGGCGTCGCCGTCGCCGGCGGCCGTGACGACAGAAGGCGAGCCGCCGTCCTTTGTCCTGGCGAAGGAGCCTCCGCTCCCGCCCGACGTCAAGAAGCGCTCCGACACGCGATTGCTCGCCTATCTGCGGGCCGGCAACGCCTGGGCGCCCCTGACGGCTGTCCTCGAAAAGGACGGCAAAGCGCACGTCACCGGCGAGGACGTGGTGCGGGCGTTCGAGAGGCAGGCCGAGCCGTATAGATAACGTCGCGCTCAACCGCCCGCTTGCCTGAGGTTGCCCGTCTGGCGATGGACGGCGGCGGCGAGATTGCCGTGGAGGCCGCTCGTGATGCCGACGGCGATTCGATTGTCTTGCGCGACACGGGCCCCGGCGTGGCGCAAGAAATCGAGACTGTAGCAGCATTACCGGCGTAGAGGCTGTCCGAAAAACCGAGGGTCAGGCATATTTATTGAGGCAAACGCGCTTTTGCGTTTGCCTCAGTAAAGTTGTTGCGGTTCTCCTTCCCGGGGCTGAAGCGACATGCCAACCAAAGCCCAACGGCTGGCTTTGGTTGCATATATGCCTGACCCGCGGTTTTTCGGACAGGCTCTTCGACCGCGGTAAGGATGCTACACTATCAAGAAATCCGGGAGATCGTTTTCGAGCCGCTCGTCACCCGGCGGCGCGGGCCCGGATGCCGACCGCCGCCGCCAGCGCTTATTCGGGAACTGCCGGACGGCCGGTCGCGTCAAGATCCTGCCGTCTTCCTGAACAGCCGCGCCTCCCTGTCGATGGTCTCGTAGCAGGCGGCCACGTCGGTGAACTGGAGGTCCTCCTTGGTTCCAAGACAGAGGAACCCCCCACGGGCCAGACTGTCGGTGATCAGGCGGAGGACGCGATTCTGAAGTTCTCGGCTGAAGTAGATGAGGACGTTGCGGCAGAAGACCAGGTGCATCTCGCTGAAGACCCCGTCGGCGGCGAGGTTGTGGTTGGCGAAGGCGATCCGCTCCTTCAGGGGGCCGCTCATGACGGCGGACCCGTGTCGGACGTAGTAGTACTCGGAGAACGAGGCGCGACCGCCGGCGTCGTGGTAGTTCTGCGTGAATTCCCGCATCTTGTTGAGCGGGTAGATGCCTTCGCGGGCCCGGGCCAGGGCCTCGTCGTTGAAGTCTGTGGCGTAGAGGGTGGCCCGCTTCAGGAGGCCCTCCTCCGCGAGCACGATGGCCAGCGAGTACACCTCCTCGCCGGTGGCGCAGCCGGCGTGCCAGACTTTGAAGAACGGGTAGGTGCGAAGCCGCGGGACCGCCTTCTCGCGGACGGCGCGGTAGACGAACGGGTCGCGAAACATCTCGGTGACCGAGATCGAGAAGTGCTGCACCAGATCGGTGAGGAACTCCGCGTCGTGCATCACCCTCGGGATCATCTCCGAGATGGTCTTGCAGCCCGAGCGGGACAGAAACTGGCGGACCCTTCGGTCGACGAGGGACCGGGCGTAGGAGCGGAAATCGTAGCCGCACCGCCTGAAGATGGCCTCCAGGAGCAGGTCGATCTCGGCGTTTTCGACCTCGTCGTGCTTCATCGGCCCCCCGGCGTATCAGGTGTGGCTCGGCATCACCTCGCGCTTGCGGTATAGCCACACCCGCATCATGGAGATGAGGCGCCCTTCGTCGAGGGGCTTCGCCAGGTAGTCGCTGGCGCCGGCGGTCAGGCAGCGCACGCGGTCTTCCGCCATCGCCTTGGCCGTGAGCGCGATGATCGGCAAGTTGCGGAACTTGTCCTGGGCGCGGATCTTGCCAATGGCCTCGTAACCGTCCATCACGGGCATCATGATGTCCATCAGCACGAGGTCCACGTCCGGCTCCTGCTGAAGGACGCGCAGGGCCTCTTCCCCGTCCTCAGCCTTCAGGACCCGGACGCCGTGGTCCGCCAGGAGTTGCGACAGCGCGAAGGTGGTCCTGGTGTCGTCGTCGACGATGAGCACCTTCGCGCCCTCGAGCGCGGGGTCCCCGTTGTGCGGGCCCGCGATCAGGCGCCTCTTCCTCTCGGGCATGTTGCCGACGACGCGGTGGAGGAACAGCGACACCTCGTCGAGCAGGCGCTCCTCGAACCGGCCGTCCTTGAGGACGATGGACGCGGCCTGTTCGCGCAGATCCCTCTCCTCTTCGCGGGTCAGGTCGCGAGCGGTGCAGACGATGACGGGGGGCCGGGACCCCGTCTCGCACACCAGCCCGTCCAGGAACTCTATGCCGCTCACGTCGGGCAGCCCCAGGTCCAGGACCACGCAGTCGTAGGCCTTGGCGCGGATGGCCTCCAGAGCCTCCCGGCCGGTCGAGGCCTCGTCGACGTGGACGCCGCCGCTGCTAATCAGTCCCACCATGCTCCGGCGGGTCGCACCATCGTCCTCGGCGACGAGCACGTTCCGGGCGCCGCCCCTGGCCACTTCTTCGATCTTGCGGAGGTCCCGGTCGTCTGGGACCTGCTCGATGGGCCGGCGCCCTGCGGGGGACGCATCCGGGGCCGCCTGCGAATCCGGCGGCGGGGGCGCCGCGCCTGCGGCGGGGGCCGCGGGTTCGGCGGCGGCGCCTCGGGCCGCGGGGGCCGCGATCGGCAGGTAGGCGGTAAACGTCGAGCCGCGGCCCGGTTCGCTCTCCAGGCCGATCTCGCCGCCAAGCAGGCGGGCGAGGTGGCTGGAGATCGAGAGCCCCAGCCCCGTGCCGCCGTACCGCCTGGTCGTGCTGCCGTCGGCCTGCCGGAACGCCTCGAAGATCACCGCATGCTTCTCGGGCGGGATGCCGACGCCGGTGTCCTTGACCTCGATGGCGAGGGCCCCGTCGGGCGAGAGGCCGCTCCGCGAGAGGTCCGCCCCGCCGGCGGGGCGCAGGAAGGTGACCGTGACACCCCCCTTCTCGGTGAACTTGACGGCGTTGGCGACGAGGTTCTTGATGATCTGATCGACGCGTTTCCGGTCCGTCACGATCTTGTCGGGGACGCCGTCGGCAACGTTTACCTCGAGGCTCAGGCCCTTCTCGCCGGCCAGGCGCTGGAACGCGGCGCGCGTCGCGTCGGCCAGGTCCGAGACCAGGACGGTGCCAAGGTCCAGGTCTATGCGGCCGGCCTCGATCTTCGAGAGGTCCAGGATCTCGTTGATCAGCGACAGCAGGTCCATTCCGCCGTTGTGGATGATGCGTGCGGCCTCGACCTGGTCGGGGGTCAGGTTGCCGTTCTTGTTCTCGGCCATCGACCCCGACAGCAGGAGCAGGCTGTTCAGGGGCGTGCGGAGTTCGTGCGACATGTTCGCCAGGAACTCCGACTTGTACTTGCTGGCCAAAGCCAGTTCTTCGGCCTGCTTTTCAACGTCTTTCCTCGCCTTTTCCATGTCTCTCTTCTGCCGGTCGAGCAGTTCTTTTTTCTCCTCCAGTTCCTCGTTTGTGACCTGCAACTCCACCTGCTGGGCCTTAAGCCGCTCCTGCGACTCTTCCAACCGCTGCGTCTGCTGCTCCAGTTTCTCGTTCGCGGTCTTGAGTTCCTCCTGTTGGGCCTGGAGTTCTTCCGTCAGGGATTGGGACTCCTGTAAAGTCTCGGTCAGCCTCATCCGGGCCTCCACGCTCTCAACGACGAGGGCTATCGCCGGCATGGCCTGCTTGAGATACTCCAGTTGCTGATCGGTCATCTCGTTCAGTGTGGCCACCTCGATGACGCCCTTGACGCGGCCCTCGTTGATAAAGGGCGAGACACAGATGAACCGGGGGACGCGCTCGCCCAGGGCGGAGGTCACCTTGACGTAGTCCTCGGGCACGTTCTTCAAGAGGATCGGCTGCTTCTCCAGGGCGGCCTGTCCGACCAGTCCCTCGCCCGGCTTGAACGCGTTCGACAGGTTCTTGCGCTTGGTGTAGGCGTAACTCCCCATGAGCGACAGGGCGGCACCGTTTCCGTCCTGGGCCACGTAGAGGGCCCCCACCTGGGCGTCAAGGTAGGTGGCGAGTTCGGAGATCGCCTTGGAGGCCAGGGTCGTGAGGTCCGGGTCTCCGCTCATGACTTGGTTGAGCCGGGCGATGCCCGTCTTCAACCAGTCCTGCCGCTGGAGTTGCTCGGATTTCTTGCGAAGTTCCTCAGCCTGCTTGCTCTTGGTGATGTCGCGCGCCGCAGCGAATACCCCAATGACCTTTCCCGCCTCATCGCGATACACCGAAGCATTGTACAAGACCGGCGTCACGCGCCCATCCCGGCGGCGAATCTCCAGCCCATAGTCGCATACCGTACCCTCCTGGAATACCCGCTGGTATCCTGCTCGCGCCTTCGCAGGCTCAGTGAAGTAGTCCGAGAAATCCGCGCCGATCAACTCTATTCTCGAGCACCCGGCAACCGCTTCCGTGGCGGCATTCACATCGGTGATCTTCCCATCCGGGCCGATGGTCACCAGCGGATCCAGGGAGGCCTCGATAAGGCTGCGGTTGTAAGCGGTCGCCCGCTTCAGCGTATCCTCGGATCGCCTTCTCTCGTCTTCTGATTTGCGGTATAGGACGATCTCCAGTGCCCCAATGGCAATAACCATGCCGGCGCTGAGGATCACGATCCAGATGCTCCGCGTGGCCGCTTCCCCGGCAGTCTTCTCGCGCCCGGCCAGGATGCCCTTCTCAACATCGACGAATTCCGCGACGATGGTCTGGAGCGGATCCATGATGGCCTTGCCCGCTTCCTCCTCTATTAGTGAGACGACCTTGCTCATGTCCGCACCGGCCACTCCCTTGTCCATATCGCGTCTGGCCCGGATCACCGGCAGAGCCGCCGCCTCTTGCCATCTTCTCGCGAACGCGTCGATCTCGTTGAGCCGAGCAAGTTGCCTGGGATCGGAAACCAGTCCTTTGAGTTCGGCTAATGTCGTTTCGTAGGCCGTCTTGGCCTTGTTGTACGGCTCCAGGAACTCTTGCTTGCCGGTTATCGCGTAGCCCCGCTCCCCGGTCTCCATTTCAACCGCCAGTTTCATGAGCAGGCTCGCATCGGCCACGACCGTGTGGGCTTGCCTCACGCGCTCTTGGGTGTCGATGAGCGACTGGGTGCTCCGGTACATGACCCCCGCGACGGCGATCATCAGCGCGGAAACCACAACGTACCCCAGAAGCAACTGTGTGAGGAGTTTCATGGCGACACCCCCTGTAAGTACCCGCGGCGTGGCTTGCACCAAGCGAGGTGCCGACGGGGCGGGCGGTCCCCGTGCCGCCTCCCCGGCCGCGCGCCGCGCGCGGGGCAGCGTGTCGTACGGCGGTAGACAGAGAGAGGGCAGGCGACGATGTACTGACGGTGGGATCCCATTCCAGCACTCCCAGCGCAGCGTCTGACTCCATCTGTAACCATCGGACCTTCGGCCAGAACCCCTTGAGGTATTTTCCCCCCTGTCCCGCCGGCAGGGCCCCAGGGAACCGGCCGGCCGCCTCGATTCCCCCGTTCCATGCGGTCGGCGGCGCGAGTCCCGAGCGGCCGGCGGGGGGCCTCCCGGGCCCGGGGCGAGCGAAACCCGGCCCACGTTGTCCCGCAATTCCCTAAAGCCGTCCGCCGAAAAGCCCGATACCAACATTGACAATGCGGTTCCGGCGGTCCAGCCGGGAATGGGCAGAGCAGTTCCCCCTACGCCCCTCGGAGACGGTCAGCGTGGCCGTCCTCCGGGTCCAATCACTCAGGCCGGTGACAGATAAGGAGCGCACGATCTGACCAATTCGCCTGGGGAGTAGCACTTGCGCTGGGGGTGCGACATGGGACGTGGGACCTTTCTGCTGGTTGACGACAATCCGGACAACCTGTTCGGCCTCGAACGGGTCATTACATCGGAACTGCCGGACGCCCAGATCGTCCGGACCACGAGTTCCAAGGAGGCGCTCGCGCTGGCCCGCGACAGGGCCATCGACGTGGCGCTCGTGGACGTCAAGATGCCGGAGATGGACGGCATCGAACTATGCAAGCGCCTCAAGGCCGACGACGCCACGGCGTCCTTCCCCATCGTCCTGGTGACCGCCCACGAGACGGATGCCGCCCTCCGGGCCGCGGGCCTGGACGCGGACGCCGAGGACTTCCTGACCAAGCCGATCGACCGCGCTCTTGCCAAGTGCACAGAAGCGGGCTTTGGAATACGCTGCCCAATCTTGCTTCACGAAGCCCCTTGATATGGGCTTTCTCTTGAGAGACATCGAAGCCGCTTTATGTCGGCATGGCCGGCCGTGATTGAATGGCTTGTGCCCGCGAACGGAGGCGGTGCAGGACAGACCGTTGCGGCGGTGATCACGGTGCGGCCGTGATGGTTGATGGTATTTGGGTTAATTGATGGTTGCGTGTGCCCTTGCGCTGGAGGTGCTTTATGACAGGTTCTTCTCTCAGGCCGTGGGACGGTGTTCGTCTCCACCACTTCGCCGTAGGTGCAATTTGTATTGCCGGCTACGTTCTGGGTTGGAGGTGGCCGGTCTGGGCGGCCCTCGCCCTCTCCGTGGGAGCCATCGCGTCATTCCGCCTGGCGGTGGTCGCCCAACTATGGCGCCTGATCCGGCGCGGAAGTGTCGGTTCGCCCACCACCTGGTTTCACCACGGCGTGCACCGATTTGAGGAAACCGCGCGTGTGGTGCTCCTGGGGGCAGGTCTGGCGTTTCTCGAAAGCCACCACGAAACCGTGGGCTGGCTTCTTGTCTTGGCCGCCTCGGCTATCGCCATTCTGGCTGGCACCACGGGATTTTCCTTCACCACGATTGCGTATGCCGCGCTCAGGGCAACACTCGGCAGCCCCCGGAAACGAAAAGACGAGGACTTGCCCCAGGGGAACGCCAGGTGTGCGATATGCCGCTCTTTGGGAGCCGCCCCCTACCCCCGATGCATATGGTGTAATCTGCAAAGCGTCCGGTCGTGTTGCAGCCTTCAGACTTCGTTCCTGCTGGTGCTTCTGTTGGTTATCGCCTTTCTGCTGATGGCAACCCTCGCGCCAGTCGTGACGAAGATCCTGGTGGTATTAAGCATCGTGGGCGTGGTGGCGCTGGCCTTGGCGACCACCCGCCAGACCGACGAACTCGTCGGAAGCCTGGATTCGCTCGCCCAGGCACACCGACGCGCCGAAGAGCGCTGCGAGTTCCTCCAGGCCTTGGCGTCCTGCCACTCCGCCGAGGACGCCGCGGACCTGACGGCCGGATTTCTGGAATCTACCTTGGGCACGCGGCGCGTGAGTGTCATGCTTGCGGACGACGAAAACCTCCTGCGGATTGCCGCCTCGCGGGGGATTCCCAATGAGATAGCCGAGCGAGTGGCCGTACCGGTTGGGTCGCGCCTTTGCGGGCAGGTGTTTGCCACCGGGCAGCCTGTGTTTCTGCACGACATTCAAGCACAGCGGCCGCAGGACGCCCTTGGTCTGGTTGGCGCCGGAGAGGTTATCTGCTGCCCCTTGGTTACAGCCCAAATGAGCGCCACGGGACGGACCATTGGTGTTATCAACGTCACGAACGCCCCCGGCGGGGAATTCTCAAAGGGCGACATGACGGAACTCAAGTCTGTGGCGAAAGCGGCGGCAATTGGCCTTGCAGGCCAACTCGACCACCGGGACCTGGAGCAGAGCCACTACGGCTCTATCGTGAGCCTGGCAGTGGCGATGGAGGCCAAGGACCCGTACACCATCGGCCACTCATCTCGGGTACACCACTGGGCCACGGCCGTGGGACGTGCGATGCGTCTGGACGTGCGGGCCCTTCAGATTCTCGATTACGCCGGGCGACTGCATGACATCGGCAAACTGGCCATTCCCGATGCCATTCTCAACGCAGAACGCAAACTGACCGAGCAGGAGTGGGCTGCCATCTGCCAGCATCCCCAGCGTGGCGTTGAGATGATCAAGCATCTGAGGTTCCTGAAGGACGCCCAGCCGGCCATTCGACACCACCACGAGCATCTCGACGGATCGGGGTATCCGGACGGCTTGTCAGGGGATGAGATTCCATTGGAAGCGAGAATCATCGCGGTCGTGGACGCTTACGACGCCATGACGAGTGCCCGGGCCTATCGGCCAGCCATGCCGCACAAAGCGGCGGTGGAGGAACTGCGAATGTACGCCGGCAAGCAGTTTGACCCACAGGTCGTTGAAACGTTCCTGCATCTGTTGGGCGCTGAAGTCACCTGTGCCGTCGGCGAAGAGACACGGGCCTACGATGAATGAGCGCCCGCCCCTTGCCCTGGGACGGTTGTTGGAGGGCCCCCGAGGCAATATCCTGAGCGTCTCACGGTCACCCGAGTTCAGAGTGCTGCAGGACTCAAGCGGGGCGGAAAACCGGCGGCGCACGAGTGACTTGCGGCTATCCCGACGATTCGGGACCGGGTGGCCCAGATGGCGGCGGTGTTGGTGCTTTCGCCGGTTTTCCAGGCGGACCTTGCCGCCACCGCTGCAACGCCTTGGGCGTTGCCCAGGGCGCTGCGCTTCTGGTGGCGGCCGGCGGCGACAAGGAACTCCCCTGCCTCCGCCTGCCGGCAGAGCCGGAGGCTTTCCTCGGCCGCCGGCAGGCGAAATCAACGCCATCGGTGGCTACTTCGTCGCCGGGGTCTTGGGTGTCTTGGGTGTCTTGGGCGTGGCGCTCTCGGCCGATGCCGGGCGAAGGGTGAACCGGCCGACGCGGCTCTCGACGATCCGCCCGTCCTTGTCAGTGATCATCGTGGTGATCATGACGGTGTTGCCGCCGGCCAAGATGCGCTTGATGGCGAACTCCGTGCGGCCGGTCAAGTCCTCGGGGGAACGCGTCAGCACCACGTCGGCGTTGAACTTGATGACCGCCGGGAAATCGACGCCGCCAGGCAACTCCGTGTACACAATCTTGTCGAACTGCCCTGCCTGGACCAGCAATCGCGGGGCATAATAAATGAAGGCGGGGTACGTCAGGACCAGGCCCGCCGGCACCACGGCTTCCTTGTTGGCGACCACCGCCTTCGTGAGCGGCCGACGTTCCTTGTCGGCAAAGCCCGTGACCTCCTGCTTGGCCGTCAGGCCGGTCGGCGTGGCGTTGAACGTGATTGTGCCCGACATCAGGTTGACCTGGCCGAAGCGCGTCACGACCTTGGCGTTCTGGGGCACAGGCTTGCCCGTGCCGCGATAGACGATCTTGGCCTCGATCGCGGTCTCGCGGTTCATGAACGGCGCCACGAATTCTTCGTCGAGGATCACGAGGTCCGACGCGGTCATGATCTTCAGGACCATGTGGCCGACCTTCTGGTTGTCGGCGAAGATGTCGAAGTTCAATTCTTCGGTCACGACGCCCGTCTCTTCAGCGGGCGTCGCGGCGTCGCCGGCCGCAGCGCCGCCGGCAGGCACACCGCCGGGAGTAGCGCCGCCGGAATCCGGACCGCCGGGGGCAGCGCCGCCGGCAGGGACTCCGCCGGGGGGCACGGCCCCCGGCACGGCGACCAGCGCTGCCGCCGCCAGAACCATTCCCCCAAGAACGGCACCGATGATGATTCTCATGACCTTTCCCTCGCACCCGGCGCGGCCTCTTGCCGCGCATGATGTGTCACAACCGTCCGGACCGCAGAATCGCAATCACGAGCCACACGCCCAGGAGGCCCGCGACCAAGTACCCGAAGAGCCCCAACAGGGGAATCTCCGTTCCGGGAATCAACGGCCACAATTTGGCCTGCATGAGGACCGACGAACTCAGGATGATGGCGGCCACGACCAGCGCGAACGCGATCCGGTTGGAAGACCGGTCCAGTTCCGTAATGAAGCGGTCGAGATTCTCGTGGCGGAAGAGGATCTGGAGCCGGCCGCGCATCATCTTGCGGGCCAGTTGCCGCAGGGACCGCGGCCCCTGCTCGGCCATCGCGCTGAGGTGGTAGGCCGACGTCAGGGCGGCCCGCAGCAATCGCTTCGGCGACACCTTCTCGGCCATCAGTTCGCGGACCCTCGGCCGGACCACCTCGACCATGCTGGTGTCGGGATCCAGGCTGAGCGCCACGCCGCCCATCGTCACGAGGCTCTTTCCGAGGAGGACGAAGTCGCGCGGCAGGATGACGCGGTGGCGCCGTGCCACGGCCATGATCTCATCTAAGAGGCCCTTCAGGTCCAGGCGCTTGAGCGGCACGCCGGCGTGCTTGTCGACGAGCGCCGCCAGGTCGCCTTTCAGGCGGTCGGAATCGACGTCGTCGGCCAGCGCGCCGAGGTCGTCAAAGACGTCCAGTACGATGTCGAACTCGCGGTTGAGGGCCGCCAGGAGGGCCGTCCCGAGGCAGGAGCGCATCGACTCGCTCATCCGCCCGACCTGGCCGAAGTCCAAGACGCCCAGCACGTCAGGGGGCTGAACCACCAGGTTCCCCGGGTGCGGATCGGCATGGAAGAGGCCCATCTGGAAGTACTGCCGCATGAAGCATTCCGCGAGGTGCGACGCCAGGGCCTTGCGATTGGCGCCTGCGGCGGCAAGCGCGTCGGCGGCATAGATGGGGATGCCCTCGATCCGCTCCAGGGTCAGGACGCCCGCGCGCGTCAGGTTCCACAGGACCTGCGGCACGCGGATGTGCGGGTCCCCGGCGAACGCCTCGTGGAACCGCTGGGTGTTCGACGCCTCGGCAATGAAGTCGATCTCGCGGCGGACCGTCTGCCCGAACTCTTCGACCATCATGACCGGCCGCAGGATGCGAAACTCCGGAACATGCCGTTCGGCCAGGTCTGCCAGGCGGGTCAGGATGTCGATGTCGGCTTCGAGCAACTGCCGGATGCCCGGCCGGCGGACCTTGATCACCACGGGCCGGCCGTCGGTCGTCCGGGCGTAGTACGCCTGGGCCACGCTGCCGGCGGCGAACGGTTCCGGCCCGAACTCGCTGAAGAACTTCTCCACCGGCCCGCCGAGTTCGCGCTCCATCTCGGCCCGCGCCTCGGATGTCGGAAACGCCTTCACCCTGTCCTGAAGTTTGTGGAACTCCTCGATGAAGTCCGGCGGCAGCAGGTCGGTCCGGCTGCCCAAGACCTGGCCCAGTTTTACGTAGATGGGGCCCAATTCCTCCAGAACACCGGCCACGCGAGCGGCCGTCGTCATCCCCACGGCCTCCGGCTCGGTGAACCGGGCCGGCACCAGCCGCTTGCGGAACGGAACAAATCGCTCCAGGTGAAGCCGCACCGTCAGCCACCCAAAGCCGTGCTTGGTGAGGATCGACCCGACGCGGCCAAGGCGGCCGAGACTCTTCAATCGACGCCCAAAGGGAATCAGAGCCATGCGTGCCAGCCCCCGGGTCGTGCCCGGACAGGTACGCTCTTTCGGGATGCCTGGTCGGCGATCTGCATTATAGTTCGGCGAGGCAGCGGCAGGCAAAGGAAAAGGGCTACCATGCGGCCGGGTGCTCGAAGTCGGCCGTGGCGACCACGGCCACATACACATGCGGCGCGCCGAACTCCCGCAGCACCTGCGTGCATTCGTCGATGGTGGTGCCGCTCGTCATCACGTCATCGACCAGTAGGACACGTTTTCCCTTGAGATCGTCGGCCCCGCGGCGCGGCACGAACGCGCCGCGGACGTTCCGGCGCCGCTCGGCGAAAAGCAAGCCCCTCTGGTGTGGCGTCGGACGAGCCCGGGCGAGATGCCGCCGGACGGGACCGCCTGCCGCCGCAAGCCTTCGGGCAAGGACCTCCGCCTGGTTGAACCCGCGGCTGAGACGGCGGCTCCAGTGCAAGGGCACCGGCACGATAACCTCGACCAGGTCCGCCCAAGGCGCCAGGGCCAGGCGCTCCGAGATCAGGCGGCCGAGAAGATCAGCAATCTCCATCCGCCGCTCTCTCTTGCACCGCAGGATGAGCCCGCGCAAGGGGTCCACGTAAGGACCCACTCGGACGGCCGCATCGAACCGGACGGGGTACTCGCGGCAGAAGTAGCAGCCCTCGGGGCCCGAACTATACGGGCCGGCACGGCGGCCGCACAGCGGGCAATACGGCGTCTGGATGAGCGCGGCCAGCGCGTGGCCGCAAGACTCGCACAGCGGAATCCTCCGCTCGGCCGCCGCCGCCGTGCCGCAGGCCGCGCAGTGGGCCGGCAAGACCAGTTGGCGCATCGACGTCCACAGTTCCGAAAGCATGCCGCGATTATAGGGGCCGACCCCTGCCGCGCCAACCTCAAGGCAGCGGCGCTTTACTCCCAGGAGCCTTCCTGTTATGATTCCGACACGGGGCGGTCGAGACGCCCGGGGAGACGGTGTGCCGTGCGGATTCTGCATCGCTATATCCTGGTGGAGATGCTGAAAGCGCTGGCCGTGGCGCTGGCGGCCATTTCGGGCGTGGTCTGCTTTGCCCTGGTCCTGTCGGCCCTTCAGAGCCAGGGCCTGGCACCCCTGGCGTCACTACTGTACATGTGCCTGTCGGTGCCCGGGGCGGTATACCTGGCCCTGCCGCTGGCGGCGATCCTGGCGGGCACGCTGGTCTACGGTCGTCTGGCGGCCGACAACGAGGTGATGGCCTGCCGGGCAAGCGGCATCTCGCCGTCGAGCCTGTTCTGGCCGGGCCTCGTTCTGGCGATCCTGGCCGCCGTCATCGCGCTGTGCCTGGCCGCCTGGCCCCTTCCGGAAAGCCACTACGCCGCCAAGCGGCTCGCCCGCAGCGACGTCGAAAGCCTCTTCTTCAGTTCGCTGGGAACTTCGGGAAAAGTCCGCTGGAAGCAGGCCCAGTTCGACCTGAGCGTGGACCGCGTTGACGGCGACATGCTACACGGCCCCATGCTCAGGCGCCGCGGCAAGAGCGGCCAGATGTACTGCTACGCTCCCTACGGGCAGGTCAAGTTCGACCGCGCGGCCAACCAGGCCCAATTGGTCGTTTGGGATGCCTTCGTCCTGGATGAACAAGGGCCGCGGATCTACGGCACACACGTCATTCCGCTGGACCTGCCGACGGGCATCCCTCGCGAAGAGTCCGACCTGAGTCTCTGGCACCTGATGGCCGTCCAGCGTCACCCCGAAATCGCCGAGCAGGTTCGCAACCTGACCGACGCCAAGGACGCCACCATCCAGGCGATGGTCAAGGTGGTCCGTGCCCACGCCACGGGCGAGATGCACGGTCGGCTGGCCGTCGCCCTGGGGTGCTTCGGCCTCGTCCTGGTGGGCGCGGGGCTGGGCATGTACTTCCACAGCGGCCACCTGCTGACGGCCTTCGGCGTAGCCCTGGTGCCGTGGCTGGCGGCATGGCTCATGACCATGACGGCCGTCAAGACCGTGTGCCGGGCCACGGCCAATCCGGACGCGAGCGTGTGGCTGATCTGGCTGCCGAACGTGCTGGTGGTCGTGTTGGGACTGGCCATCCTGGCCTACCTGACGTGGTTCTGGGCCTCGCCGGTGCGACTGCGGAACTTGCTGTGGAGGCGGCGCGGATGAAGATCCTCGACCGCTACATCCTCCAGACGTTTCTGGTCTCGCTCCTGATCGTCATGGCCGCCATGATGGGGCTGACGCTGCTGTTGGATCTGAGTTTCAACTACAACAAGTTCATCGACCTCTCGACCGCCACGCGGGCGTCCGGGTTCTGGGCTCTCCTGACGGGCATTGTCAACTACTACTTCTACAAGGTCTTCGACTACTTCCAGTTGCTGCTGGCGCCGGCCCTGCTGGTGGCGGCGGCGGCCAGCCTCGTCCGCCTCAACCGCGGCCGCGAAGTCACAGGCATAAAGGCCGCCGGCATCAGCCTCTACCGCGTCATGTGGCCCATGATCGTCGTGGCGCTCCTGCTCGACGGATTCTATATCTTCAACCAGGAGGTCATCATCCCGCGCATCGCCGTGCAACTCTCGCGAAGCCCCGAGGACCTGAACATCCAGGAGACCTTCTCCGTCGAGTTCGTCCGCGACGAGCACAACAGCATCATCTACGCCCCGAAGTTCAACCCCGTCTCGAAGGAGATGCTGGCCGAGCGGCAGGGCGAGCCCGACGCCAGGGACCCCGTCATCAAAGACGCCCGGGCCCGGCGGATGATTGAGGAAGCCAATCCGCCTCGCGTCCGCATCTTCCTGCGGGATTCCCAGTATCAGGCTCGCGGCACGATCGAGGCCACGCGCGCCGCCTGGGACTCCAAGGCCCGCGGCTGGCGCCTCCGCGAGGGACTACGGAAACCCCCCGGACCCATCAAGGAGCCCCGGCCCATGGACCGCCTTCCCACGGGCCCCGAAGGCGACCGCCTTGACTTCTACGCCACGAACGTCGGCCCGACGGAAATCGAACGCCATCGCGCCGCCGACTACTACCGCTACATGGCCTACGGCGAACTCAAGGCCCTGGCCCAGGACCCGATGCGCGGCAACCGGCGGCTCCTGCAAGTGACGCTGCACCAGCACGTAACGGGGCCGCTCCTTAACATGCTCCTGCTGTTGCTGGGCCTGCCGTTCGTCGCCGGCCGCGAGGAGCGCAACTACTTTGTCTCGATCGGCATCGCCGTCGTACTGGTCATCGGCGTGTTCGTTCTGACGTTCGCCTCGGCGGCCTTCGGCCGCAGCGGCCATATCCTGCCCATCACGTCCGCGTGGCTGCCCGTCCTGGTTGTCCTGCCGGCCAGCGTCGTGTCGATGGAATCCTTGAAGACGTGAAAGGCCGTCGAAAGTCCAAGGTCAAAGCGATGCCGAGAATTTTGCGCGGTGGGCAGTCTTGCCAGGCGCGGCGGATGCCCGTCCGAAAAACCGCGGGTCAGGCATATACGCAACCAAGGCCCGCCGCTGACTTTGAACCTTGGACTCTCAAGTCACATCAGCATCGAGAGCAACTTGCCCAACAGCGATTCCCGCCAGGCCGCCGCCGCCGCCCCGCTCGCGAAAAACTGCCACAGCCGCACAATCCACAGGATAATCCCGACCGACACCAGCAGCAGAATCGACCGGATGAAGAGGCGGGCCGTTTGCTCGAGCCACCGCCGGCCGGAAACGGCAATCACCGCCGAGCGGACCATCACCACGGCCAGCAGGGCGTAGAGCACCGGTCCCAGAGGATGGAACCGCACCGCCTCGACAACCTCGCCCCGGCCGAGGCAGCAGAACGAGCGGGTCATCCCGCACGTCGGGCATGGCACGCCCGTCAGCCGCTTCAGGAGGCAGATCGAGGGCGTGCCGTCGCCGGTCAGCGGCCAGCGCGCCAACCTCAGGCGATCGACGCCGGCGAAACTGGCGATGAACATCGCCGCCAGGGCGGCCGCCACGATGGCATGGCCTATCCGGTCCGCCCGGCGAATGGTCCGGTTCGCCGCATCGTCAACGTGGCTTTCCATAGGCGCCAACATGTCAGGCCGGCTGAACAGGGGTCGGCGGCACAGAATCCCCGCCGCCCGGCGCCGCCGCCGGCGCGGCCCCCTGACCTACCTCCCACGGGGTCCGCACCGACTGAACCAGCGGCTGCCCAGTCCACGCCCGGTAAAGGTAGATCACGGTAGCCGTCTGCCAGACCGACACCACAGGGCCGGTAAAGAACCCGCCGACACAGCACGCCAGAAGACCAACCAGACCGGCCGCCGTCCCGATCAGCCAGAACAAGACTGCGTAGCCGACCACGGGCAGAAAGTGGGCCCGCACCAGGCGGGCCGAGGCCTTCGCGGCCTCCCAGCCGGATTCAGGATGGTCCCATACGGCAGGCAGGACGAAAGCAAAAAACAGGCCGAAAACCTCCACGAGGATGAACAGAATCCCACCGATCACCAGGATAGCCAGGACGCCCACGATCGCCACCGCGATCGCGACTTCCTCTTCTTGCTGCGACGCACCAACAACCGTAACGCCGAGGATCACCGCCACGGCAATCGTGGCCGCCAGGAGCATGGAGAAAACCAAGGACGCCAGGAATACCGGCAGCAGGCCCAGCACCGATTGCCCGAAGCGCTGCTTGAACCCTGCGAAGAGGTCGCTCAACTCCGCCGGCCCGCCGTCGATGCGCCTTGACACAACGTAGACCATGCCGGCCCCCAGAGGCGGCAGCACCAGGATCACCGCCACGAAGCCGAACATGCTGGCGCCCATGAGGACGGCCATCGCGACGAACGCCACCAGCCACAGCCGCCAGAAATCGCCCTTCAGGAGCCGCCAGCCCATCCGGGTGGCATTTATCACGCCCAGGCTCGCGGGCGGCGAACCTTGCGGCCACGGCGCCGATGGCACTTCGCTCATGCCTTGCTCCTTATGCCCTGCCCGGCCCAACGTAACGTCTCGAAGCCCGCAGCGTCAACCAGAATCGCCCGGCCATCAGGCCTCGACGCCGATTGAAAATCTAAAATCAAGAATCGAAAATGGTTATAATGCCGCCCATGAAGACTCCCGATCCACGCTGCCTGTTCACCGAGCGGGTCCGCGCCACCATCGAGGCGTACAGTCTTCTGCCGCGCGCCACGAAGGGGCGCGAACCGGCAGAACCCGTCATCGTCGGCACGAGCGGCGGCCCCGACTCCGTGGCCCTCCTGCGCGTGCTGCATGACCTGTCGCCGCACCGCCGGACGCCCATCCGAAGGGCCTTCCTCAAGATCGCGCCGGTGGTGGCCCACCTGAACCACGGCCTGCGGCCTGGCGCCGCGGACGAGGACCAGGCGTTCGTAGAGAACCTCGCGCGGCGGCTGGAACTGGCATGCGAGGTGGGCCGCGCCGATGTGCCGCGCGAGGCACAGGCCCTCGGAGTAGGCATCGAGGAAGCCGCCCGCCACGTCCGCCGGGCGTTCCTGGCCGACGTGGCCCGGCGTCGCGGCGCCAACAAGGTCGCCCTCGCCCACCACGCCGACGACAGGGCCGAGACGGTCCTCTTCCACATCCTTCGCGGCACCGGGGTCGATGGGCTGGCAGCCCTCGGCCCGCGCTCGGCCCTCCTGCCCGAAGAGGGCATCGAGATCGTCCGGCCGCTCATCGAAGTGCCGCGACGCCTCGTTCTCGGCTACCTGGCCGCCATCGGCCAGGACTATCGCGAAGACGAGACGAACCAGGCCGATGCGCATACCCGCAACCGCCTGCGCAACGAACTTCTGCCCCTCCTGGCGAAGGAGTTCAACCCGAAGGTCGACGATGCGCTCCTTCGGCTTGCGGACCAGGCCGCCGCCGCCGGCGAAGTGCTGGCCGACGCCCTCGACGAGGTCTGGCGCCGGATCGTCCGCGAAGTGCCCCACGCCGAAAAGGGTCCTGACACCTTTTTCCCGCCGATCGAGGCGGTCCTCATCGACGCCGACGACTTCGAGCCCCTCAGACCGTGGATGCAAGGGGCCCTCATCCGCCGCGCGGTCGACCGTCTCGGCGGCGGCCTCAAGTACATGTCGATGCAGCGGACGCGCGAAGTGGTCTTGGCCCTCCTGGCGAAGACCGTGGCCGGCCCCATCGACCTTCCGGGCGGCCTCGTGGCCGAGCGCCGCCGCCGCACGATCCGCATCGGCCCGCGCCTGAACGCTTAGCCGCCACCCCGTTTAGCCGCGGCCGCAGCGGCTGCGTTCGTCGCCGTGCCGGCGGCGGACCTAAACGCACGCTGTCCGATCAGCGCGTAGGGTGGGTGCTCTGCACCCACGCGGATGGATGTTGATATGAACTGTAGGTGCGTGCGAAGCACGCACCCTACGTCACCCCAGGAGCGCTTTGAGGGCAATCTGGAACGGCCCGCGCACGGAGTTGAGCCACTTCTCGGCGGCCTCGGCGCGCTTGGCCGGCGCGTAGGGTGGGTGCTCTGCACCCACGCGGATGGATGTTGATATGAACTGTGGGTGCGTGCGAAGCACGCACCCTACGTCACCGCAGCAGCGCTTTGAGGGCAATCTGGAA
>Ga0315282_10001744_pt1 | contig 40636 bp, 39 predicted proteins | sample YL17G07_20_MG_FD_203693 | JGI IMG/M metagenome (GOLD analysis project Ga0315282, IMG submission 203693) | Sediment microbial communities from Yellowstone Lake, YNP, Wyoming, USA - YL17G07_20 | ecosystem: Environmental > Aquatic > Freshwater > Lake > Sediment | place: USA: Wyoming | collected...
AGGACTTCACCACGCTGCGCGTGCTCAGGACGACCGCGCACGACTACAAGGTCACTGCGGCTACTTTGGATGAGGCGATCTGGGAGGTAGCCGACGAGGCGCTGAGGGAGTACGTCAAGAACCACTCGATCACTTTTCCCAAGAAAGGCTAGGCGTTTCTCGGCCAGTTTGGGTGGGGCAAAGTCTTGCAGTTGAGCAGTTTGGTTAACCTATCGATCTCGGGCTCAGGGCCGCTTTGCTCTGACGGAGAAGAAGGCGAAGCGGAAGAGGGTAAAGCGAAAGAAGAGGGGTAGTTCAAAGGGGTAGTCCGAAGCTCCATAAGGAGTAGTTCACAGAAATTTCATCAGGTAGACCACCCCCCCTTAGTGCGATAGACCTATTGTCGGAAACCTACTGGATGCGAAAAACGCGCCAAAGAAGGGTAAGACGCTGAAAACCTCAGAAAAGGCTGAGGAGACCCACGTCCCAAACGAGGTTCCAGAGGTAGTCCCAAAGGAGGTCCCAAAGATAGGTCCCAAGGGAGTAGTACCAGCTCCCAAAGACGTGGGTTCCAGTACAGAAGCGGCGCTGGTGAGGTAGTGTATCTTCACGGCCAGTCAGGTTCGGTATCGGCCAAGCCCTCTCGTTTGAGTATGTCGTACCCGGTTTGTTTCGGAATACCCGCCCTCCTGGCGGCCGTCGAGAGGCCGGCCCCGGCTTTTACTCCTCAAGGAATCCGGAGAACGAAGAGATTTTGGATGTGCTCAAGCAGATTGCCCGTCCGGTGAAGGAGAATGGAAAATGGCTGTGGGAGTTGATACATCCGGGGCTAGGTCAGTTCTTGGAAGGAAAAAGGGACCTCAGGGCCTCCTCCTGAGGAGCTGTTCTGGTTCTGTTGCTCGCACCTCATGATATGAAATCAATCGCCACGAGCTTCAGTCTCTGGGGGTCAAAAGGTTCGACCGGCTCTCTCTGGTGCAACCCCTTCTGCGCGAGGAACTCATCCAATTCGTTTATCAGGTTCTTCCAATCCTTCTTGCTCTTGTAGCGCCTCCAAATTCGCCGAAGGTCCCTCAAACGCCGCTTCGTCAGGGGAATCCCGAGCATTTTTGTCCTGATGACCTCCCAGCGAGCCTCTAAAGGCTTCTCCGCAGGAAACTCGCTGAGGTAGTCGTCCAGCTGAAGTTCGACTTCTCTCAGCAGGTCCTTCACGAACTTGGTACTTTGTTCCTTGCTATAGTCCACGAGTGTCGTGTCAACACCCTGCACCTGCTCCATCTTCTTGTAAGCAGCTTGTATGTCCTCAATCACTTGCTTGTTGGCTTCGTACACCGCTTTGAAGAAGTCGGGGATTATGCGAGGTTCATTTGGCGGACAGGCTAGGTAGTCAACAATCTCGCTCTTGTTTCTGCTTAGGACATCGTACCGCTCCGGATCGATGAGATACCAGAAGTGCGAATCTTCACCGTACTTGTAGTAGAAGAAAATCGCCCGTATCTGATTCATGCGGAGGCCGCTGTGAATCCCGAGAGGTATCTTGTCGAGCTCCTCAATCGTCCGCTGTCTCTGAAAGTCCTTGAGCGGTTGATAGAATTTCTCTCCGCCTCCAAAGGCATTCGTTTCAAGTTCTCCGAAGACAGTGGCGTCCTTCTTGAGGATGCGTCGAATCACGCCGAACACCTTTGGGTGGATAGCTTCTCCGAGAATCGTCTGGTCGAGACCTACGGACTGGTCGATGTCGATGATTTTGTCTTGCAGAATTTGGACCAGCCTGAGAAGTTCCTCCAGTTCGTCTTCGGGGAAAAAGTTGTAGACAAAAATCTGCTTATAGGGTGAGCCGATTCTGTCGATTCGTCCTGCCCGCTGAATCATGCGTGTTGGATTCCAGTGCAAGTCGTAGTTTATGACGAATTGAGCGGATTGGAGGTTCATTCCCTCCGAGAGGACGTCTGTGCTCATGAGGATGTCGATTTTCCTAGCAAGGAAGTCGTCGACAAGAGTTTCCCGTTTCGATGGCGGGGTAATCCCTGAAATCTTCTCTATTCTGAGGCCAGCAAACTCCTCCGCCTTTGACACATGTTCATGGATGTAGTCGAGCGTGTCAGCATAGTACGTGAAGACGATTACTTGGCCCTTGTCTACGAGTTCGCGCAGCCTCCTTTTGAGCTCTAGGAGCTTGGCATCGTCTTCTGGTTTGATTGTGCTGACCTTGGCCGAGATGCCTGTCAGTACGGAATTGTCCTTGTCGATGTCCGCAAACAATTTCTCCATATCGTATTCGTCGACATTGAAGTCAGCGAGAGTTTCTACGTACTCCTCCAGTTCTTCGTCGATGCTCATGAGGTACCGGTTGAACGTTTCCTTCGTGAGTAGCTTGCCCCTCCTAAAATACTCCTTGAGTTCACGCAGGAAAGCAACTTGTTTGGAGACACTCTTCCTGAAAGCTTCAACGCTGCTCTCAAGGCGCTTAAGCATTATTGTCCGGAGAATACCTTCAAGGGCGATCATTCGCCCGAGGGCTAGCTGCTCCTCTACGCTGAGTTTCTCCGCCTTCTTGTATTGGAGAAGTCTGTAGTACGCCATGGTGAGCTCCTCGGTCAGCGCGTGCGATATCGCCCCGTACATGCCCTTATACGTTGAGCCGAGTTTGTAGCTGATGTTCTCCAAACATCGCTCTGGAAAAATGACCTTCTTCCCGTTGATGGTTGCGTCCGGATAATTGCGTTTGATATAGTCTCGCGTTCTGCGAATGGAGATCTCGTTGAGGAGGTCGTTAAGTAGTGCCGGGTTGTCCTTCTTCTCGACTTCCTTGAAAAATTGGAACAGGTCGCCGATGTTTTCCTTGACGAACGCCTGTCTGTCCATCGATACAAGGAGCATAATCTGCCAGTACAGGTCCCAAATCGTGTTGTTAATTGGCGTGGCTGTCAGGAAGAGAATGTGGGGTCCGTTGCCGTTTTTCGAAATATAGTCCTTTACTAATGTGAAGAAGTTCTCATGACGATTCGAGAGCGGGTTTCTCAGGTTGTGGCTCTCGTCAACGACAATGAGTTCAATGTCCTGTAAGTCGCCGCCGATTGTCTCACGTGCTTTTCTCAGGAAATCTTGGGACGCCAGCTCCTCCTGCGACAGTATGCTTTCTGTAAGAATCAGGTTCTTCGTTTCCTTCGTCCACATGCCCCGGAGCTGCGCGGGACAGATGACCAAAAACCGCTTCCGCCTGTAGAAGCCGAATTCCTCAATGATCTTCTTCGCGATCCAAGTCTTTCCGGTTCCGACCGAGTCAGCGATCAGAATGCATCGATATTTCTGGAGTCGAGAGAAGATTCTCCGGATGGCGTCTTCCTGAAACTCTGTGAGTTCCACCTTCGATTCTGGGAGTGCCTTTGTTTTTTCCTCCTCCTTGCGAATGTCCTGCTTTTGAAGTTCGTACAGGACTTTGATGTACAGCTGGTAAGGAGTGTACTGCGTCGTTCCAAATCGGGAATCATCGAGGAGCTTGATGAGCTGATCCTTGAAGTCCTCAGCTTCGGTCCAGAACTTCTCGAACCACTCTTTTCTTGTGTAGACTGCCTCGGATTCTAGGCCGACCGAGTTGAGTTCGGTGTTGCGGGTTAACCCCGAAGGCGTGAAGTTGGAGGAACCGATAATGACGATATTGTCGAAGATGTAAGCCTTCCCGTGGAGAAAGTCCTTTTCATAGATTCTTACTTCAACATTTTTGTGACGCAAGAAATCGATGAGATCCTTTACGTCACCCTCCTTCTCTTTCGATAATTCAAATCCTTCGACTTCCCGCGTGAGCTCTTCAATTAGCACGTCGCCCAGCGTTCTCTCATTACCAATCTCAGGAGCTTTCCCCAGCAAAAGCCTGAAACGCGATACTCCGTTCAACCCGTCTTTGATCATGGCGTAGGCTTGGATGTTGAAAAAGGCCGTTGCGATGTCAAGCTTGGAATCGGGAGTGGCTTTGAGAATCTGTTTGAGGAAGACAACGAGTTTCTTTCCTTCACTGTTGTCGATGATCTTGTGGGGAATCAACATCATATACACGTCACCCCCGTTTTTTCAAGCTCTTCGCCTTGTCCAGCCTAGCCTTGACGAGTTCGCACACAGACCAGTATACTTCCTTTCGCTCGTCCTCGGTGAGACCAACGGCTTCGAAGACCATGTCGTCTAGCTGCCTACGGTCTGGCGGGGGGTTCGGCTGTTGCTCACGGATCGACTTCTCTGGGTCTATACCGCACTCCTCGAAAACAGACTTAATTGGCCTTCGTAGGAAACTGCCGAACCTATCTGGGTTCAGTCGAACAGCTTGGGGTGTAGGAATGACGAACTCCCTTAGCGTGTAGGTGCCATGGGCTAGCACCCCTGCGCCCAGACTTGGATTCTTGAGGATTTCCAGCGACAGAGAGGTGAACGTCGAGTTGAGAACCAGAACTAGTTTCTCGGGAGGGACCCCCGGTTGTTTGACCTTTATCCTAAAGAATCTGTGTGAAATCACGCCCTGAGGGTTGTAGTAGAACAAATGAGTATCTCCCATGTAGCAAGCCAACAGAATCGTCCCGCCGTCGTATGCGGCCCTCGGAAGTTGTGTATTGAATCCCCTCCTCTTTCCGAACTTGACGTACTCGTAGGCCTTCGCCTTTGTCAAGTCCTTGTATCCCATTGGGATCCTAAACAACTTGGTCGGGAAACTGCCAGAGATCACAATCGATGATAGTTCCTTAGGACTCTCAATCAAGTCCGTCAGGAAAACGTCCTCAATCTCGTGTTCACTTCCATCTATTCTGCTTCTGATTACGGAGGTGCCAGCCTTCGTGTGGGCCAAGCTCACAAAGAAGAAATCGTCGGCACCCAGTGTGTTGAGGTAGGTCTCGGGTACTGCGATTTCTCCTAGGGTAATCAGCCTGCTCTTGTATCTGTCCAGAATCCTTAGGAAGATGTCCGGCGATCTTAGATACTTCGCGCCCCACATGCTCCCGACATAGCTACTTGATGATGACCCACGGGCCTGTCTTCGACTTCCACGTTCACTGTGGTCGAGTCCTTCTTCAAGAAGGACGCTCTGCTGAACCGCTTCCACCCTAAAGTCGGCGGTGGAGATCAGCCCGTCCGATTCTTCGATTTCAATCAAGTTCTTTGCCATGGTCACCTCTTCGAACGGTTTCTTGAACATCACGAATCGCGCGACCTGTTCTTCCGAGGCTGTTACAGCATTCACGCCTTCTTCAGCGTTCATGATCAGAGAAATGCCTGACCTAGTGACAGGTGCACTTAGGACGCAGATTACCGTGTTTATGTCAGCGTGAGCGAAACTGCGCTTGGGATTGTCGTAAATCGCAAGTATCCTACTTCTCCTTAGAAGGAACTCCCGCAACGCTCGCCCGTACTGCACATCAAGCCAAGAGTTCGAAGTGATGAGACATAGTGTTCCAGATCTATTGAGCAAGGCCAGTCCATCAAAATAGAAGTACAGATAGTAGTCGCTCTTCATGTCGATGTTGACTACATCGGCAAAGTGGGAGTGAACTGATCGAATCAGTTGTTCCTTGTAGCGGACGATGTCATCCTGGTCAAGCTCCTGCCTCATCTTTGTCGGTGGTAGGATCTTCTGGTACCTAACATAAGGAGGATTTCCAATGACGATGTCAAATCCACCCTTCTGGCCGAAGGTTTCTGCGAAGCCGATTTCCCAGACGAACAACCGCTTCTCGGGGTCGCGAAGGCTACGCTGCACGGTTTCTAGGTTATCAACCTCCCTCACTAGGAGCTCCAATCTCTCCTTCACTGGCTTTATCTTCTCTGGTGGCGTCCTCAAAACATTGCCTCGAAGATCCTTCTGGGTGCCTCGTTCCAGTTCGCTGAGTTGTCTGGAAAGTCTGGTCCTTTCCTCAGACAGTGCGGTTAGGCGTTCTTCCATGACTTCATTGAAGATCCGAATCTCCTCTTCTTCTAGATCATCCTTGCTCTTGAATTTCGCAGTCGGGTCATTGTTGAAGTACTTCTCCTTCTCAGTCTTGAGCTCTAGAAGTCGTTGCTTCAATTTCGGACTTATGGCGGGATCACGGACATGGAGATTGATGCCGCCAACCTCTTGAACAAGCGAGTCTCCTATCCTCAGGTTCATGTTTAGATTCGGCAACAGCGGATGTGCTTTGAGATCATCCGGTCTCAGGTCAGATTCGACGATAAGCTGGAGCCACAATCGCAACTCTGCCGCGTGGACAGCCCATGGCATTACGTCGACGCCATAGAGAGACCGCATGATGATCTTGTTCTTCAGTTCGAAGTCAGTGAGATCACGCTTCATGTGCCGGTAGATGACTCGGTAGAGCTCCGATAGGACGTTTACCATTCCCACAAGGAAAGCCCCGCTTCCGCACGCTGGGTCGACGACCGAGATGTTATCCAGAAGTTCCTCAAGGTCGTACCAGAGCCTTTGTTTTTCGAAGAACGCTTCCGCCTTCTCCTTGTCGTCGTCAAACACAAACTCATACAACTTCTCTTTTGGAACCTGCGACATGTGGTTCGCTAGGTATTCGACGAGGGCTCGCTTGCACATGAATTCAACTTCGACTCTGGGCGTGTAGAAGATGCCCCAGGCTTTTCGGAGATCCTCTTCCCGTTCATATGATGATTCGGCCACGTTGGCGAGGGATTCGTATACATACCCAATCATTTGCGGGTCTACGGCGACCTCTGCGTCGAGCAAGTCTTCTCTGATTGTGAAGTTATACCGCTCGAAGAACTGAAACACTTCTTTGAAGAGGTCGTCGCTGATCTTGATCGAAAGCTTGTCCAGGTCGCTTTTCCTAAAGAGGCCTCCGTTGAGATACGGAGCATCCCGCAATGCTTTCTTCACATCATCGGGCAGAACGGCACTATCTCTGAACCTGTTGTTGAATGCTTCAAAGAAGATGACCGTGAGCCAGTCGCCATAGAAGGAATCCTTCGGGACCTTTCCTTTGTTCCGCTCAAGAAGGTACCGGTTCCAGAGCCACCGCATGAACTTAGGATCATTGTTCAGCCATCGTTTCTTGGAGACAAAATAGATGAACATTATTCGGTTGAGCAACTGGAGCGTAAATTCATGCGCGTCCTTTGTGGCAATTCTCTGTTTGGCGACGGCACTTCTCACTTTGAAGAAAATCTCCTGGTAGTCCAGGAAGAATTGCTCAGTTACCTTCTCTACGTCAAAGGCATCGCGCCACTTTTTCCAGAGGTCTCTCCATGAGGTTTCGCCACGAAACGCGATGCTTACGATGGTTTCGAGATCGGTATAGTAGAGATCGTCTTTGTCAACCACGAGCTTCGCGATTCTCAGTTTGTGTTTTCCCGTCTCCACGCGCTCATAGTCGGGAAGTACGAATACGATTTGCTCATAATCCGATGTTGCAACGAGGAGGAAGCGCAGATACCGGTCCGCGAGGACTCTCGTCACATACTTGAGGAAAGTGTGGGATGTCGTCGTGGCTTCCATCAGGAAGATAGGCAGGTCCTTTTGATAACTAAACACAGTATAGATTGCCTTGACCTTATCACGCTCGTCCTTTTTGAAATCGAATTCGTCGATGTCTCTCTTGTATGACGAATCAAAGAGCTTGTCCTCAGGATACTTCAGGAGTTGGAACAGCTTGTAGATATCGTTCGCCGACGCTATCTTCGGAATGAAACGCTTCGCTTCTTCTCTGACGCTCGCCTGCATGGTCTGAGTGCTTGACTCCATTACCTACATTACCTCTCCCATCACGAACCTTGAGGAAGAGAGTCTCGTCGCCATTATCTTTTCCCCTTCCTGGCTGACACCACTCTCGATTTGTCAGTGTAGAACTTAATCAGGCGCTGAATTATCTGGTCGTAGGTTTCATCCTTTCCGCCTAGTTGTGCGAGTCTCTCCTTTGTGTCCTTTGTCAACTTGACTGTTGTGACTTCGCCCATTAGTGTATACTTGGTATACCTTGCTTAAATAACTTTCCACACACGAACCTCCCCCCAATCCGATCAGGAGCTGAAGGTATCGGCTGCAGTAGACAGCAAGCTGAGGAAGCTAGTTCGTGGCTATCCGATTCGCGCGCGTTTTGCCTTCACTTTCTGGGAACCCACTCTCCCACTGCCCTCTAGCCTGTGGATCTTAGAAGGTCCGGCGCTTAGGCCTCAAGCGAAAATGGGCAGGACGATCCCGACGGTCAGGCAGCTCATGAACGAGGAGTATCAGGAGTGGATCAAAATGGCCAGAGTGCTTCCGCAAGAGGAGAGGAAGGCACTCAAGGAGCTGCTAGACGCAGCTCTCACGAGGTCGGATGCTGGCTCGATTGTGCCGAGAGTGATCCCCAGTGAGACGATGTTCATGCTGATATTGGTGCACCTGAAGGCCAGGGTCGACGAACTCGAGGAGAGACATAGGGAAATCTCAGCAGAAGCACCCAAAGGCTGAATTGACTCAAGCATAAAAGCCACTGCGGGACTCGTCACTTGTCTTGGGTCCAGAAGTAGAGCTAGTTGTCAATTTGCTGCTTTGGCTATGGGACAAGGCCGTAGTCCCCACAATCCCGTTCTTCCTTGCCTTCCTGGGGTATTGGCTTGGAGCTAGGCAGGAAAGGATTTCTAAGAGCTACGAGAGACACAGCGACGACCTCAGGAGTCTAGCACGTGATTGGTGTGTCCAAATCAAACCAATCCCAGAGGCCGGAGACCCACTTGAGCTGGAACCGAGTCCGCTTTTTCTTTCGGTCGAGGATCAGTATCTCTTCTCTGACCTCAGGAACCACATACCAGAGGAATTGCCGATCATCGAATCATGGGACAGGTTCAAGAGCCACCGTCTGGACTACGACCAGAGGCGGTTCCATCTCTTTGAAGAGATAGTTGACGAGGCCAAGCAGAAGACGGGGCTGCCCTATGTCCCCAGCTCGTCCGACTCCCCAACCATAGGGTACGCATTCGGTAGGCGGTGGTACTCGGAAGTCTTCACCATCGCGACGAGGCCTGAATTCAGCGCACAAAAGATCGACATCTGGGTGGAATCTGCAGGCTCGAACAACTTCGAGGTGAAGTCCCAAGGAGACATTCTGGTTCGGGTTCATGGCGAATCCGACGCCATGAGGGTTAGGGGTGTTCTGGGGGATATGTTCAACGGGTTGCCTGATTCGCCCTACATCGAGCAGGCAAGGGAGATCCTAGGAGAGCGGGAACGCCTGGAGAAGGAGCGATTAGCTGTCCTGGCAATGATAAGGGATTTCGCGTTATTACCGCTGGTGAAGGGAGAATGCAAGTACATCAGGTGGTCGACTTGGGGCCTCAAGTGAAGTCTGAAATGTAGAGTCAACGAGTGTGAGGAAAGGGAGAAAGAGCAAAGTCAATCTAATATACGACGGTTCTCCATTCCCTAGCTGGTCACTACTGTATTGGACAGACAGGAAAGGACCGAACCAACTGAACTGAACCAGCGGATAGCTGAGGAGCGCACGCGAGCCCTTGATCAGCTGCTCCTTTCCACATCCTCGATACTGGGAATAGTGATATCGCTGATGCAGCCGACCATGAATGCAGTTGAGTTATATTCTTCTGGCTACCCCTTATCTTCTTGGGCACATTCGTGCCCCTTTGGATCGGCTACTGGAGGGGCGCAATCACTCTCGATTCGAATCTCGAAAGAACCAAGGGATGGGCATACTTGCTCGGCGGGGTGTCGGCAGGCTTCGCATCGGAGGCTTTCTTGGTCACCTGGTATGCTATCCAGGACCAAAATGTCCCATGGTGGGTAGAGCTTATCGTCGTTGCAGCGGGAGGCATTCTGACCTTCATCTTGGTGGTAGTGCTGGCCAGGCCTTTCTTCTCCAGTATCAAGAAAGTGTTGGGGACGGATACTGCTGCAAACCGTTCTGTTCTGAGCGAAACTTGGAACCGTGCGCTGAACCTTGGGGTAACGGTGTCGATAGTCTCGATTGTACCGCAGTTCTATATCAAAAACATCGCCAAATACGAGACTGCGACCATTGTAATGGTCTCGGTATTGACGGTCGTCTCTCTCATCATGGTCCGGGATCTCATTTCCAAGGAACTGAAAAGCCAGCGACGGAGGCAATCTGAGATACCTCCCCAGGGAGCTCCGATTCAGGAAGGCCGCGTCTGACGGGTCTATCAGCCCATCCAGCTCGTGCCACAGGCGAGATCAGCATAGCGTAGCCCCTCCCCCGCGCATGCTCTCACGTGGCTTCGTGGGTTCAAACCCCGCCTGAAGGATAATAGCGACGATTCCGACTCTAAAAGAGATATTTGAGACCTGCTTCTCAGGTTCGTGTTTTACTCTTTGGTTACGAGTGCGCTCCTCAGAGAGACGATTTTCACACCAATGCCTGTCCACCAGGAGACCAAGACCAACAAGTTAGAGGAAAGAACACGAAAGCGGTTGGCGCAAGAAACGATTGGTTTTGAACTAAAAGTGATGTGAATGGGGCGGGACTAGAGTACAGATGGGTTTGAGTCTACGACCGGAATAGCGAATCTGCATTTCCTGTGCGGTTTTTTGATCCAATCACACGTTTTCGAATCTTGCGGATCAGCAAAAATGTAACGGCATGTGGAAATCGGGGTCACGCTCCGAAATGGACGGATTGGCATAAGCACAAGGCTATCGCGCGTACAGGTTGGTTCTTGGTCAGCCCTTTACCGCTCGCGCACGAGGATCGGTTGCTTCAAAGTATCCTACCGACAACGAGCATAAGGTGAAATATGCACGGAATCAGACACTATGGTGAAATGGTCCTCATTGGCCTTAGCGAATGCGATGAGGAACGGACTGCTAGAACGGAATTCCTGAGGAAACTATGGGGCAGAATAGTCGCGAATCCCCACTATCTTGAGGGTCATCTTCTTCTATCGACGGCCATTGAGCTCTACAGAGAGGCCATGAGCTGTTTTCAGAACGGCGCCTATCTGGCAACAGCAATTCTTTGCAGGGCTACCTTAGATGCTTGTGTTCACTTGGTGCTCAGTAGGAAACGGCGTGCAGAGTCTGAATACGAAATACAGACGATCTACGCGCGTCCTTCCTGGAAAGTGTTGAAAGATCATGCCCTTCAAGACCCAATCCTAAGGGATAAGATTGATGAAATAGAGGAGATAAGGAAAAAGGGTAATTTCAGCGCTCACTTGTCGCAAAGGATCGATAAAGAGATAGCAGAACGAGTGGAGAGCAAGTCAAACAGAAGGAAACTGAAACCCATAGATCAGTGGGTAGAAGGCAATGATGCAGGGGATCTGCTAGAAAGGACATGCGATATACTTGTTCTCATAATCGAAGAGGCTTTCACAAGGTCGCGCCTCTAGGGGTAGGACGCGACCTATAAGAGACCGGTATCACTCTTTGGAGGCTACAGCCTGATGTTACATGTGGCACAGGGCTGTTGCAGACCTCGTTATTCCGCCTCCAGGAGCGCCATAGTTATCACTATTTGGCCTCTGGGGGCTGGATAACGCAAGTTTTAGTGGCTCAAACAGGTCAAGTGCTCGTCCTGCGTTACGAAACCGTAGCCCCTCTCATGAATCAGGAGGGAGATTCGCTCATTCTCAAGAGGGCGACAAAGATCTCTGAGGTTGCACTGAGGGGCAAGTGGAGAGGGCTTCTCAAGAGCGCTGATCTAGCCGAGAAGAGGAGGAGGTCCCACACGCTGAGGCTTCACACGCTGCGTAAGTACTTCAGAACCAGGCTGGAGGCGTCGAACGTTCCGAGTGGGTTCATAGTGAGGATGATGGGACACAAGTCGTACTTGGACCAGTCGTACCTGAAGCCGTCGGAGGAAGAGCTAGTTGAGAAGTACAGGGTCGCTGTTCCGGAGTTGGAGATCTTGAGGTAGCGCGCCCCAATTGAGGCTCGGGCTAGTGCTCGGGTGTCGGGTGCGCTCCTCTACGCATCACAAACAAGAGAACGGCAACTCCGACCACCGCCATGCCAAGCACGATGTACAACAGGGGAAAGGACTGTCTTACAGTGAAGCTAGCAAGGGAACTTGTAGCAGCCAGATAGTCCGCGTTTCCGGCCCAAGATGCTGTGACAGTCCACCTCCCATCTTTGTCAGGAGTGAAGTCATCCGCGAAGCTCCCGTCTGCTGAGGTTGTCACACTTCTCGTTAGGTAGCCATCGGATCGTTGATAGGCCAGCAAGACAAGAATCCCGCTCAAGGGCGGAGACGTCGACCCGGAAATGCTCAGCGATTGGCCTTGATCCAAGCTATCTCTGCTGAGTGATGTAGCTATCGTCACCGAGGCCTTGTTCACCGTGAATGTCAGGGTGTTGCTTTCCGCTCCTTCATAATTCAGGTTTCCCTCCCAGCTCGCCTTCACGGTCCAAAGACCGGCCCTGTCGGGTTGGAAGGAGAGCGAGTACGAACCTGCCACCGCTGTTCTGGTTTCTAGGGTGAAGCTTGTGCCATTCGGTCTTGTGCAAGAGACTGTCACGAGAACATCGCCGACTGACGGGTCTATGGCACCGAAGACAATTCGGAGATAGCCCGTCTTTCATAGGCTATAACAGTTCGCTCGCGTGGGAAGAGAAGAGGGATGTGAGTTCTCGGACGGGTCATGATCGTAGGAGATCTACCGCAACACGAGTAGCGGGATCTCTATCTCAGAGAGGAAGTCGGAGATGTTCATTTCATCATTGACGTAGATGAGATCCTGCGCTGTTAGTTCTGGGCGCATCAAAGACGCGCAAATATGACCTTGACCGAGAAAATCCTGCCATCCAGAAGGAAGATTATGCTCCTTTGATGCGTCTCCCCGCTAGTCGCACTCTTGCGTTCATTAACGTCCTCGAGGACGACTGAACCCATTGGAGCCGGCCAAGAACTGGAGGCTCTGATAGCCTCAGTTGACGTCATTCCCTTGAGTCGGTTCGTCAGTTTCAGCCATTCCGTGTATTCATCACCCCCCTCGAACTCCAACTCGAAATCCGGAACCACAGAATTAACGAGTATCCGTGTCTCCTCCTCGCTATCCATTGCAGTACTCACTTTTGTCAGGCTATGCTTTTAAGTGGATCCCCAAGATTCCGAGAACAAGAAGAGGAACTCCAGAGTCTGTAGAATGAAGAACCATAAAACGATTAGAGCTGCGGACGCCTCCCGTTCTCATCACTGTGAAGAATCCTACGCTTCGTTGTGGTGCTCCGAGACGGCCTTTTATATAGAATCATGACCCGAGTAGAGTACGTCCAGGCAACTTTTGGTGCGCTGCCTTGGAGCTGTTCGCGCCCCGGCTGGAAATCACTTTCGTCGATCTCGGACCGCAGTTCGGACACCTTCTCACGTTCCTCTTCTGGCGACGGGCACCACAGCCTTTTTAATGATTCTGGCGATCTTTACATTGATGATCCGCATAGACGGCAACAGAGCATCAATACCTGCAGCAATTCAATGCGAACAAATAGCCGAAGAGATGGTCAGACAGGCCCTTGGACTTCTAGAGGAGGACATGAAAGCGGCTCCTAGGTATGACTATAATCATCCCGATTTCGACTACAACAAAAAGAACGAGTATTTCAACAGAGCCAATTCCTTCGGAATTCCGTTCTTGGAGGTTGGGCTTACAGGGACACCTATGCGGTTCTACAGACGGATGTTAGAGGCAATCAGCAAATACAAGAGAGGATCTGAAAAAACCCTCAACAGGGGAATGGTCTGTGGAAACTTGGGAGTTTCAGCGCTTGCAGCAGGAGACATCGACGGAGGAATCGCCTACTTGCTCTGGGCCAGTCAAGAGGACAGATTCTGGTCAGGAGATCCGACAAAAAGCATATGGGCAAACCAACTCTATGTTCAATTCGCCCAAGCCACTCGCCATGGAGGCACAAGTCAGTTCGACGAACCAGCGCCTTGGCTTATGTTGAAGAGGGCGATTGACAAATACAACGCTGAATATAACGACAACCTGACTACCGACACGATATTCAATGAACTAGGTACTCTCCCAGAATATGGGACACACCGAGCCCTGCTGGAAGGTTCCCTATGGGCTATTCATCGAAACACAGCACTTCTAAAACAGGAGAAGGACTACGAGATCCACTCCAATGGGAGTAATGTCTATACTAGGCTGAGGTTATTCGATGGGTTAGTGAGTCTATGCAGATTCGTAGAACTGAGAATGCGACTTCACGACGATGTTGGGGGAACGTTGGGTGACCTTCTAGACAGCATATTCGGAAAGGAGACCTGGTTCGTGAACGACGTCAAGCAACGAAGCAAAAGTCCTCAAAATCGGGTAGAGTTTGAAACTCTCCTGAAGAAAGCCTTAGAAAAGGTTGGTAGACCAGGTAGATCCATATTGATTCTCTGGACATTGAGGAATTATGCCACGCACATCTGTGATCCAGAGGCTCCGTTCTTCTTTGAGAATGTGGAAGCAGTTCTCGACGAGATCATTATCGCCTACATCCACTACCTGAAATTCAAGAAGTTAATCTAGTTGCATGGGATGAAACGAGAAATCAGGCAATCTCTTCGGAACTCTTGCCCTCTTCCGAATGAATAGACTCTATAGCGTGTGTCCCCGTGAGCTTCCAGGTAGCCCTTGTCGGCTAGGCTCGCGACCAGTTCCCTGACCCAACGTTCTGTGTGAGTGGAAAACTCTGGCAGCTTTGGCCAGATTCACTCATGAGACCAAAACCCGGTTTCCCGTGTTACCGAGTTTGATCACTCAAAGGAATGGTTGAGTGTCTGCACTATAGGTTGTAGGGACACCTCAGGCGGTTCGGTCACACTCAGAGACGCTCAATCTAAGCGAGTCCTTTACTTGATACGGTGTAGAGTCGAGTAGCCAGTGGGGTCAAAAGGGTGGTGGAAACGCACCTACATTTCACCTTCTTCAAACAGACTCTGAGTGCAAATACACAAGTGCAACTATGTGCATAGGCCTAGAACTGATCCATGCTGAGGGGGGTCTCGCGTCTAGGAATTAGTCTTCAGCCTGTTATGTGCTATCTCATTAGTTCTGGCATTGCCAAAGGTGTTCTCGTCTACACAGCAGGTGAGACGGCCTAGGGGGTCAACAGGGTAAGTGTCTTGTTTAGACTGAATTCATGTAGATGCTTTTCACAACTGCACCGCACTGTGTCGGGAAGGCCAAACTTATCGTAGAAGCCAACTCTCAAGTCATGCCCGATGAATGTCTCCTTGCCGCAACTTGAAGGGTCACATTTTGGGCATGGCTCAATCCTGAGATGAACGGAAAGCCTATTGCACCCAGGCACTTTAGGGTCAGGATCGTCAGTATGATGGGTCTCAGTTATGTAGCAGGCTAGTCTCACTGGTGCTCCGACTGTTTCGACGTAATCGATGGGCAGCTTGCCTGTCAAGTACTCCTTCTCAAGCGCCGGATGGGGAGCCAATGTCTTCACAATGAGAGGAGGCATCCCTAGTTCCTCGTAGAGAGCCGAGAGAAAATCGTCGAATAGTCCACCTTCTTCCTTATCAATGATATGTTGCTTCGACTTCCTTTCGATTAGCACCGGCATGATTGGGTGGCCAATCAGGGGCGCTGTCCTATTGACGTACCAGATTGAGCCTCCGACCCTATCAAGACATAGCTGAATATCCCTGTCTCTAACGCTGAGTCCTATGATGATGGTGTCCTTACTGAGAAACTTCTTCAGTTCCTCCTCAAGACAGAGGTCAAACCGAAATGTTTCCTGGGGAGTGAACTTGATATTTCTGGATTTCAGGTCTCCATGAAGCTTTACCACTTTGACTCGAGGTGTCCTGCAACGGAGATAGTTCACCACTTCGCCCGGCTGGATTTTGTCAACAACGTATACTTCGTAGTCCATTGTCGATAGTCTGGAATCCTTGAGGCATTGGTCCAAGAGTGGATCGATATTCGTCGTGAAAATGATATCGAAATAGCCCGCAGAGATTAGCTCTGTAAGCAAGCGGTAGCCTACAGATGGGTCCAAGACTGCTAGGTGCTTGTTCAGTTTGGCTTGTCTCTCTTCGGAGCTGAGTCCATCCAGAATCTGGTAGAATGCGGCTTCTTTGTCTTTCCAAGGTATGTCAGTTTCGTACCCGGCTGATCTTACTACATCATCTATGATTCTGTCTGTAGAACTTGCCCCTGAGGACAGGGAAGCACCAGCGCCGAGAAGGAGCACATAGGGCTCATGCCCCGACCCCCGTCGATCCCGCATTAGGCTAGCCAGCAATCTGATTTTGTCGGGTGGACCGCGGTGGGCCTTGTGAGGCAAACCTCCTACGATACCGACCTTGTGGCACCTTATATGGCTTGGAGAATGCCGCCTGTGTCGCACCAAGCGCACAGCAGGCAAGTTCATCGAACCCGGGCGGCATCGTGGGAAGACTAGAGAGTCAGTTGAGGGGCTAGCCGGAGACATTGTCGGACAATGTTTAAATACCCTTCGCTGGAGTGAAGGTTCCGTCATCAAGAAAATGAAGACAACAGACTCGCAAGTCGTACCCTCGAAGAGTGAAGCCAACGAGTCGATCACAATACCCAGAAAGCTTGGTTTGGCACTCGAAGAGATAGGACTGGACGATGTGTCTGTCAACAGACTGGCCAACGAATCCACGCTTCACCACCGAACGGTCCGAAGATGGCTTGAATACATCTACTACATCCAGAACTTCATTCCGAAAATCGACCTCTCGCAGAAGGATGATGGCGGTATGGCAGTCCACATTGTTGATCTCCCTGCCTTCGTCACGGACTGCTTCGAAGAGGATCATGTCAGCATGCTAAGGCTCTTCAGGAAGAAGGCCTTCTTTGGCAAGAAAGTGGCACTTAAACCCATCTTGGCACAAATGCCTGCAATCCTGGGGCTAGGAGAACTCGTCGAAGGCGACTACGCCTTCGAGAACATTGGTCTGTCACCAAAGGGTGCCCAAATGGCGTTTGAACTAATGGATCATGCCTCAAACATAAGAGACACTGCTGTCAAAGACATGCTAGAGATTGCTGGGGAATTGAGAGCAATGAGGGGAATAAGGCAGTCTCAAGAACAGGTCTATACTCGTGCCTTGGCACTCCGCAATATATCCGCCAACATCACGGTTGAGAAGCTAAATGACTCGACAGAGAGCCATCGTGATTTCTTCCTAGCAATAGAGGAAATCGAGAAGCTACAGAGAAGGCTTGACAAGATACGTCATGATCTCGCCTCTGAGATGGCACCAGTTGTGCTAGGGGTCGATTACTGAACCAATGCGAGCTTGGATCATGGTGTCATCAAAGAAAGCTGGCACAAATGCCGGAGATCAGATCAGAGCCAAGGGCTTCAAGGCGAAGGATGTACTCGGACCATATGACGTAGTGGTCGAAGTCTACGCGAAAGGTATCACGGAACTGTTCGAGCAACGTATCACCCCCATAAATCTGCTTCCAGAAATAGGTGCGTGCACGACATACCTTGCGGTAGATGAGAGAACCAGAGAAGACACGAAAGAAGAGCCATTCGCCTATATTCTCATGGACGTTAGCCAGCCGGAGCTCATCATCACTAGGAACAAGATCTTTGAAGATCATCGCGAGATTCAGAAAGCTGACATAGTCCTTGGTCCATTCGACATAGTCGCCGAGGTTGGCGTACATTCCATACAGGAGTTGGCACAGCTCTTCCGAGATCTAACAAAGAATCCAGGGATACTAAGAACTGTCACACTGACCACTTTTTCATACTAGCAGTTGAGAAACCTGACTATCCCCCAGCTGAGCCTGAGAAGCGCTCGGGGACCCCTTTGTTGTAATTGGTTCACGCATCGAATCACTGAGCGGACTTGGTACTGCCTGCCGAGGATGAGTTGTACCACAGGACAGCAGAATCGTGGGCAGATGATGAACAGTGTCTCGGCCTCGAACTCCATATAGCATCGGAAGTTGCGAGACTCCTCTAGATAACTTGCTGGCCAAGGACCCCCAACCTAGCTGAATGATACATCTCCCCCAACCTCTCAGGGGACAAGTCCGCATAATGTCTCGCGAGGACTGATTGCGGAACCCGCCCGCAGAACGCATCCACATATCTATCCGGAACGTTGAGTCTGCCCAATTCGCACGCGAAGAACTCTCTGAGGACCTGGGGAGTGATCTGGAGGCCTGTCTCCGCCTTCGTACTCCCGTTGCAGTTGGGTGTAACCGATGTACCAATGGGCCGCTAACGGCAAAAACTAGTGATATAGCCCACATTGCTCGCTTCTGCATTGGTTCCAAACCCATTAGGGTATGGATACCAGCGGGCCCGCCAATTCTTCAGTTTTTGCGTGACGGATTTCCGTCATGTCCAGTCGGCCAAACGCTTCGTCTAAGATCAGCCGAACCTTAGGATCCAAAGCCATGACGGCCAGCTCCTCCGGAAGCTTCTTGGCCTTGGTCCGGATCCTCTCGCGGAGCTTGTGCGCGTAGCTTTCGCTTACCTGTTTCTCGCCGTTCAAAAAGAGTATCTCGGCCCTGCTCAGCATCTCTGAAGGACTCGGCTCACGGGAGGTCATAAAGGTGAGGCTAAGCCTTCGAGTCTATTCATGCCAAAGCGACAAGAGGTAGAGAGATGGATCCCGGCAGGCGTTCATGAGGGCTACCTGACTGCAAGCTTCAAGATCCTAACGTTTCACGACGTTCTGACACCTGTCGGCCGTCGAGCCATCAGTCGCCAGTATCGGCTCACACCTAGAGTTGCTCTTCATCTACTCCGATACCGACTCGGCGCGCTAACGCCCAGACTGTATGACCTTCATTAGATCATCCAAATCCTGAGCGTTCAGAATGATTTCCATCACAATGTCCTTGGCTTTTTGTCCGTCGAGCTTTCTCCTATACTCTAGTGTAAGCAGGACTTCATTCGTTTTTTCCATCAAGATACGGCTGAAGTCGTCGACGTGATCCTTGAGCTTTCTGTAGTCTGTGACATCAACTATTTCTAGTCCGAGATCCCTCCCCAAAGCCTCTCTTATTTGAGGCTCGGCCTGCCTAACCCCTTCTCTGAGTCTGTCAGAAGCGTGATCGAGAAGAGAATCGAGCTCCATTCTTCTCATCACAGTTGGGATCCTATGTAGTTGGGAAAGAAGCACCTTAGCTGCATCCTGGGGGGAGATATTACCGATGAGATCCTCAAGTGCTCCTGTGAAGCGCATGTTCAGCTTCATCAATGAGATTTCGTGCCGCTTTATGACGAAGGCTATGTATGCGAACGTAGGTTTCCGGAGCCGTCTGAAACCATATTGCTCCGCTAGCCTTCTCCACTCCTCTCTAACTCTTGGTATGACTACTTCCTCGACGAAATCCCCAGGGGAGGGCCTAAATTGCTCAGGCAATCTGTCTACTGGTAGCAGGAATGTGAAGTAATCACGCCTACTGGGCTGTATGAAACCCAGATCAAGCAAGACCTTCTTGAATGGAGTCTTCTCAGTACTCTCCTTGAACAACTTCAACGAACTGGCTAGGCCCCCCTCGAACTTCATAACGCAGAGAAGGTCATGTTCAGTCTTGATCAATGACAACAGACCCTTCGAGGATATGTATCCCTCACTTATGAATCTGGCCAGAAGGCGCTGAAGATTGAGAATTCTTTCCTTGCTCTTGGATTCTTCAACTATCTTCTTGTATAGTATCGACTGGCCGCTCATCCCGGCTATCGATTCGTCCACTTCCTCCTCTTTAGGCACCGTGATCCTTTCTAGCATTCCTTCGACTGTTAGCCCCTGGCTTGTCTGCCAGAGAACCTGCAACCGTGCAAATTCCCACTCTGGAGTTCCTTCGATGTCGAATCTGCTTCTATCAAGTCTGTCGAAAAGGGCGTTTACAGAGGCCGGAGCATGTTTGGTTAGATAGACGTACGTCAACATCAGTTTGGCACTCTCTCTCAGCTGAAGATTTCTCCTTATCTCATCGAAGAAGAAGGAGATGACCTCAAATTCCATGTTCGAATCGACATTCTGTTTGAGTAGATATTCTGGCCAGAATCTCAAGAAGGTCTTGTTGACTATCACATCCACCAGCTCAGGAGGGATGGTGATTAGGTCGTGAATCGCTTCCTTGGCCTCTAGGAAGCTGCGGCTGACTTCTTGCCTGAAGGCTTCCTTCAATGTCTCCTCTTTTCGGTGACCTTGACGTTCCTTATACAAGATGCTCGCTACAGTGAAGACGGAGACTACTCCAGAGAATATGTTCAGATAATCTATGACTGCTGAGTAGGACTCCAAGCCATAGAATGCTCTAGCCAAGTTTGAGGCGAGGACTATCACGAATAGAGCAACTACGACACATAGGTTGGCTAACACAAGATCAACGATCCTCGCGGGTGAAATCGGCTCCCGCATGTGAGGCTATTGTCTCGGAGACAATAAAAGCCTGAGTCTCAGAAAGCAACCCGGACCCTAGTCTTGGTCGGGCGTACGCCGCTGGACACGCGAGCGTGAATAGCACTGAAACAGCGAAAACTCGCTAGGACGATCTCCCCCGAGACCTCCGGCCCACAGAGGCGATCTCGACAGCACCGTCGTTCTAGCCGACAATCAGCGGAAAAGGCAGCCCCAAGAGAATACCATGTCCGACAGATCGGTGGGATCCCATACAAAGATCAGTATAAGCTTAGCCATCGGATAACTTCGGTTCCTGTTGATGTCTTCGGATACCTCGCTGATTCTAGCGTTCCGTTCTGCTCTCTTCGACCCCAATGTAGTAAGAAAGATCACGACAACATCTCCTAGGTCGGTTGCGGTCAGCACCTCCTTACTTGCCCTACGTGCTGTCTCTGTATTCCTGACAATATCAGTATCCAAGAGCTTGGCTGCCGTCGTATCAAGGTCGGCAAGTCGGTCGGCAATGAGGGCGATCCGCCCCATTTGGGAGTTCTTCTCCATTTGAGGGAGTGAGAGGTCCATACCTGATTCTTCCACAACCTCTATCAACTCTGCCACGGACTTCGGCAACCTCTGTTTTCTCGGTACCCTTTTCTGTTTCCTTTCCGCCAAGAATACTTCGAATGACTTGGAGGATAACATCCTGTCGGGGTTGGATCTAATCGTCTTTTCTATCCTTCTTTCTTGGATCTTCGATACGTTGGACTCAAAGGATCTTTCTACACGGTCTACGAGGAATTCCCAAAAACCTGGGTACGCAATCTCCTGAGGGGGTCCAATCTCACCGACTCCCCTCGCTATCCTCGTGCCAACCCATCCATCCAGCCTCGGAGGATGCACAGCTGAGACTAGAAGCATGCCAGGGAATTTGGTGTATGACAATGCTCTCTCTTGACCTATTGCCAGGCAGCCATCAATCGCTCTGAGAGTATACCACTGGAAGTTGGGCACTATGTCCATGGAGCTATCTTGAACGAAATCTAGGAAGAACAAATGATGCTCATTCTCACCCTCGTCCTCGCGCAGACCAAGCATGAAATCCCCCCAAGTGCGAAGGGCCTGCTTCGCATAAGCCATCAAGTGAGGGGACCTTCTGCGCAGACTATCCAGATCTGACTGCAGTATTCTCCAGCCCATCGATACAACGAATTTCAACAGAGACTCGTCGTACGAGAACCGTTTCACGGCCTTGTTCTGGTATGGAAAGAAGACCGCCTCTGCAAAGTACTTCTCGAACCGCGACAGCTTGACCTCACACCTTGAACAGAGAAGGCGCATCTTTGGTGCATCTTGGATTCGGATGTTCTTGCCCGTTGCCCCACGCAGAAACCCCGTCCCCGAGCTGTCTCTCAACCAGTTCACGATGAGACTAGGAACTATGTGGCTGAGCTGGAGATCCTCTCCCTCCTCACAGAGAGCACACTTAGTGCACCCATCGTTACTCACTATGGGTAGAAACTTGTTATCGCGTTATTACGTGTTACTCGCGCTCACCCATCCACGCGTTTTTCGAGAACTACTTGACCGAAACCGCTCAAGGCTGATGAATTGCAGGCTGACTGTGCAACTAGACGCACTCGTTTGTACGGGAACCACCTTCTCTGCCCCATCGTAATCACTTTGTGAACCGTTACCACGGTGCTCAATTCCAGCAAGATTAATATGCGTTAATCACATTATGTTGAAGTCCGGGAGGCCAAAGTGCGACCTTCAGTCATTAGGGTGAACGCGTCAACCCATATATCGCTAAGCAACTTCTCCCACTGGAAGAGAATGGGAGATAAACACAATAATAGACGCTACTTGAATGTGCGCAAAAACATTACCCTCGTACGCAATGACCGCGAGGGCATCCCGTCTTGTTGTGAGGTGAGATGAGTGATAGGTGACGCTGTGAAGAGGCTTGTTGAAGACCTTGACACCAACATGCCCGAGGAGGAGCTTGGCGATCCATTCCTCAGCAGCCACAGCTATAGGGTCTATCCGTTGAACGTTGACTACTTCAAACCAATTGAGGTTGTCGAGTCGGGCAGAAGGCTTGCCTTCGTCGACGGCGGCAACCAAGAGCTTGTTAGCGCGCCGAACTTTTCCGTTCAGCTTAATCGAGTCTGTTTCAGTACGTTCTTGGGAAGGCAGAGAATTCAACCTCAGTCCGTTCCGCAGAGAATCGAATTCCTCTCACTCACTTTCGCGAAGTTCAGGGACGAACAGATCTACTACGACACCTCGCTGTTCCCGATGAGCGAAGAGATCTCAGGATTTCTTCCGGATCCCTCGGACCTTTCATTCAACTCAGTCGACAAAAGAATAATGATGGGCACCTCCCGTGCTGACATAGGCCACGTAGCCTCCATAGCTAGGGGATTTGCCGAGTGGGAGTACGCAAAACTCGTGGCAGAGAAGGAGCTCAGTAAGGGAGATGCCTTGGTGATGGACGGCACCCTCCGAACCCGGTTTATGAATGAGTCGAAGTATGCCCAAGCCGCGTACGCAACGGCAAAGGCCAAGGGGATTGTTTACACAGGCCTGTCAAAAACCAGCCGACTCTTCACCACGACAGGCCTATCGTTGTTGGGCGCTATAAGAAAGCTTGCCGCGGAGAACAGGGTTGGCTCGGTATGGTACTACTACCCAATTGCGGACTCTTTGAGCCTGGAGCATGAAGCAGCAATCTTCATACTAAGACTCAGCGACCAGTCTGAGAGAGTCTTCAGGTTCGAAATCCATGCTGGACAGGCAAAGGCGCTATCCGCGATTGACTTGAACGAGCTGTTCAGCCAACTTTCTACGAATGCCTCTGACCTGACCTTTCCAGGCTATCCTTATGGACTCATCGACGTGGACGACAGATCACGCGTGAGGAGCGAGGAGCTTGAGACGTATCGCGTAATGTTGTTCTCGGAAATCTCGAGACTCGGCTTGTCTTCAAGGTTACTGCGCCATATGCAATCGGTTGATGCTCATGATACTCTCAACCTGCTGAGGGAGGTGTCGTACGTATGACTACGTGTGGGCAGATAGTGGCGGGTGAGGTAGGTAAGATCCTCATCCGAGAGAAGAGCGGCGAAAGGATCGAGCTAGGTGACCTCCTCGTAGTGGACGACCGCGAAGGCTATCTGATAATCCAAGTCTACGACCTGCTGTACGGAAGTCAGATATCGCGCCTAGCAAGGGAGCAGATCTCTGGCCTGAAGCTGGAAGGCTTTGGGGAAGGCCTAGAATTCTTCGAACCCCAGCTCAGGAACTACATTCTTGCCCAAGGTAAGGCTGTTCTTCGGGTAACAAACGAGCCGCATACACCGAAGGTCTTGCCCAGTTTCTTCGGAACTGTAAGGCATATCGAGATCAAGGACCTCAAATTCTTGAGCAAACCGCAAAACCCAATCTACCTAGGAAAGGTACGAAGCGGCTCGAAGGTAGTTGATGTCGACGTATATCTCGACGGCAATGAGGTATTAGTCCATCATGTCCTAGTACCGTCGACAACAGGCAGAGGCAAGAGCAACCTTGTGAAGGTGATGTTGTGGAGCATCATAGGGCAGAACAGTTTCGGGATTTTAGTGCTAGATGCCCACGACGAGTATTACGGAAGGAGCGGCAAGGGCTTGAAGGACCATCCGAAGGCAAAGGGGAATGTGCTTTACTACTCCGTCAACCCGCTACCCGGAACAAGTACCCTCACGGTCAACCTCAGAACAATCCTGCCCGAACACCTTGAAGGGATCATTCAGCTAACGGATGCACAGGAGCAGGCTGTCAGGCGATACCACGCTGAATTCAGGGAGCGGTGGATGGAAAACGTCCTGAGAGAGACAGAAGTCAAAGGTGTCAGAGACATAACGCTGGCCGTACTGCAGCGCATAATCAACACGCGGCTCTCGGTCCACCTTAAAGATGGCGAGATTGCCTGCAGGAACCGAATTTTCAGCAACACTTCTGGGATGTCCACTGTCAAGGAAATTGTCGACGCGCTTGAGAAAGGAAAAGTCGTTGTGATTGACACCTCGAAAATCGGAGATGAAGCAGAGCTTCTCATCGGTAGCATGATCGCAAACGAGATATTCAACAAGTATCAGAACTACAAGGCAGAAGGGTCGCTTACAGACAAGCTTCCCGTCAGTGTAGTGATCGAGGAAGCTCCGCGCGTTTTGGGAACGGACACGCTCCAGCTGGGTGACAACATCTACAGTAGGATTGCCAGAGAAGGAAGGAAGTTCAAGGTCGGATTGGTGGCGATAACCCAGCTCACAAGCGTAATTCCTAAAGACATCCTGACGAACATCAACACGAAGATAATTCTTGGCAACGAGATGGCCACCGAGCGACACGCAATCATAGACAGCGCCGCTCAGGATTTGGTCGACGACGACAGGACAATAGCGAGCCTAGATAGGGGGGAGGCGATTGTTAGTAGTATCTTCACCAAATTCGCGGTACCAATTCAGATTCCGCTGTTCGACGAACTCGTTAAGGAGCAGAACCGCTCAGAGGAGCATATCGAGTATACGGGGTGACCAAATGCACAGCTTTGCTCATTTGTCAGATGTCCACGTAGGCGCGTTCAGACAGCCGGTCTTACAGAACCTAGTTCTCAAAGCCTTCGAATCTGCAATGGACGTGTGCATTCAGAGGAAAGTGGACTTCGTCATCATTAGTGGAGACCTATTCGACTCGAACATCCCTGACATGGCTTTAGTCAACTCAACGGTAAAGAAAATCAAGGAGGTAAGGAACGAAGGAATAGGATTCTATGTAGTCTACGGCAGTCACGACTTCAGTCCCACCCAGACGTCGATAGTAGACATTCTAGAAACCGCTGGTCTGTTCACGAAGGTTACAAGGGGCAGGGTCAAAGACGGAAAACTCGAACTCGACTTCTGCATAGATCAGCAGACAAGGACCAAACTCTGCGGGATCTCTGGAAGGCGGCTGGGCATTGAGAAGGAATACTTCCAGATTTTGGACAGGGAGAGATTGGAAAGAGAGGAAGGTTTCAAGGTCTTCGTCCTTCATGGTCCAATAAGCGAGTTCAAACCGGAATACCTAGCTGAAGCTGAGTCAGTTCCTCTCTCTACACTGCCAAGGGGTTTCGCATACTATGCGGGAGGGCACATTCACGAGAAGCTCATAGGGAAGGAATACGGATACAATGTCGCGTACCCAGGCACCCTGTTCGGTGGCGACTACCTCGACCTAGAGAAGAGTGCCAAAGGACAAGAGAGAGGCTTGTTCATAGTCACCTTTTCCGACGAAGTTGAAGACATTGAGTTTGTTCCCATAAGAGTCTGCGACTACGAATCAACAGAATATGACGCAACCGACAAGAATGCTGTCAGAGTCCAAAATGAGCTGTTCAGGCTGGTCGAGAAGGCACAGCCCGCTAAGAAGATTGTACTTCTCAGAGTCGCAGGAGAGATGTCGGGTGGAAAGACATCTGACATAGGTTTCACGCGCATGCGGAAAGTGCTGAAGGACAATGGAGCTCTTGAGGTCCTACTGAATTATCAGAAGCTAACATCAAAGGAATATGCTGCGATAGGGGTCGCAGGACAGAATACGGATGAAATCGAGGAGCGGCTCTTCAAAGAAAACATCGGGGGAGTCAAAATCTCCGATCCGAAACTCAAGGGTTCCTCCGGAATCAAGCTTTCTCATGAGCTACTGGACGTCCTCAGAGAAGCGAAAAAGGAGAACGAGGCAAAGAGCAGCTACGAGTCACGAACTATTGTAGCAGCCGTCCAGACGCTGGGCTTGAAGGAGGCACTCGAATGATTCTTAGAAAACTCACGTTGGAGAACATAAGGAGCTACAGAGACGAGACTCGCATTGAAATCTCCACGGGCACCACACTGTTCGAAGGGGACATCGCCTCAGGCAAGTCAACCCTGCTCTATGCTATCGAGTTTGCCCTTTTCGGTCTCGGCTCTCTGAAAGGCTCGTTCCTGCTCCGAAATGGGGCCAAGCAAGGCCGTGTATCACTGGCCTTCGAGGTAGATGGAAGGGAATACGAAGTTCACAGGACGCTGGTGAGAAAGGGGAAGAGCGTACAGCAGGGAGAGTGTTACATTCAGGGGCCCGAAGGGAGAGCCCTGCTATCACCCACCGAGGTCAAGGAAAGAATTCTGCAGATATTGAGGTTCAATGAGCCTCCAAATCCTAAAGCCCAAAGTGTGATCTATCGATATGCCATCTTTACCCCGCAGGAAGAGATGAAGGAAGTCATCCTAAAGGATCCTGATGATAGACTGCAGACGCTCAGAAGAGCGTTCCGAATAGAAGACTACAAGATAGCCATTGAGAACTCGTCGACGTTGGTCTCACGAATCAAGGGCAGGGTAGCCTACCTGGAGGGTGCCACGGCAGACCTGCCTAATATGAAAACAAAGCTGGATGAAGTAACTGGGAGTGTTCAGAAGCTCAAGGAAGAGCTAGAGCCTCTCAAGCAAGGGGAAACCGAGTTGAAGGAGGAGCATGAAAAGAGGGATGGCGAGCTCAGGGCGCTGGAGAAAGAGCGGGAGAAGATCGGAAAAGCCAGAGAAAGGATTCCGCTTCTCACCAGTCAGATTAGCGAAAAAGCTGGGCTCCGCGACAAGCTCGCTGAAGACAACGGGAAGGCTCGGAAGAAGATCACGGACGAACTCCAGCCCAAGATGAGCGAACTCGCGCGACTAAAGAAGCCAACAGACAAAACCAGACAGCAACTGAAGCAGGAGATCACGAAGCTGAGAGTGAAGTCAAGAGAGATGGAAAAACAGAGAGCGAAACTCGAGGAGAGAGTTGGCAACTTCGAATCCATACTGAAGAAAAAGGTCTGCCCAATCTGTGAAAGGCCGATAGACTCCAAGAAGTTCGGGGAGAAAGCCAAACATCTGGAACAGGAAAGGTCAGGATTGGAAGAGCAAGTTGGGAAGCTCGAGAAGCAAGTGAAGGATACTGAGGAGCTTGTAGACGAACTGAGCGAATACGAACAAGCACAGAAAGAGGTCCAGGGGCTCCGTTCTCAACTAGAAGACGCGAACAAAAAGATAGCTGAGAACGATAAGACGGTAGCCGAGCTTGAGAATGGCATCAAAAGCCTCAGGACCCGGTTGGCATTGGCAGAGCAGGAAGTAAAACCGCTTGAGAAAGTGCTCCAAGAAATCGGGGAGCTTGAGAAGAGAATCGAAAAGTTGGATAGTCGGCTGATGGACGTAAGGAAGAGCATCGCAACAAAAGAAGAGGAAATCCGAAGCTCAGAAGATATCCTCAAGGAGCTCCAGCAGGGACTAGAGCTGAAAGAGAAGCAAGTGAAGGTCAAGGACTCGCTGAGTGAACATAGGATATGGTTGTCGGACTACTTCGCGCCAACCCTTGAGAACATCGAGAAGCATGTGATGACATCTCTCAACCAGAGGTTCAATGAGCAGTTCCAGAGATGGTTCCACATTCTCATAGAGGACCCGGAGTTGCAGGTGCGAGTAGACGAGAACTTCTCCCCGGTCATGGAGCGAGAAGGATATGAGCAGGAATTCCAGAGCCTGAGTGGAGGAGAGAAGACAAGTGTTGCCCTCGCATACAGACTAGCACTGAACACAATCGTCCAAGAGGTTGTGGTGAGTACAGGGTCAAACCTCCTGATACTGGATGAACCGACCGACGGCTTCAGCAAAGAGCAGCTATTCAAGATGAGGGATATTCTTCGGGAACTCAAATGTCCGCAGGTCATCCTTGTCTCACATGAGAGGGAACTCGAGGGTTTCGCGGATCGAGTAATCAAGGTGGAGAAGCGCGAGGGCATCTCATGCATAATCCGATAGAGGGAGTTCGATGAATATGGCGACTATCAGGATAGAGAACTCTAGGGTAGAAATCGGCGCGCGGTCATAGTCCACGAGCCCGGAGATCACCTAGCGGTTAAGATCTTGGATGACATTGCAGTAATCTGCTGGGCTTGGAGAAATCAGTAATCGCTTCGAATTGGCGTCGGCGGCCTTTCGTTCCGCGTAGCGTGCCATCTGCTGCACCATTGCTGGGAAGTCGGACAAAACGGTTAAGTGGAGCTTCCGCTGAAATCAGTGTTGCCGCCATCATTTCTTCACGAGCTTCTTGATCGCTTTGTAACCGTTCTCCGTGAGCGCCACAAGCCCCCGCCGTATCCTAACGACAAATCCCCTCTTCTCTAGGTTCTTTAGGGACCTGTACACTGTGGTCTGCGTGCGCTTCAACAGCGATGCCAGTTCCTTAGGTGAGATCGGTTCGCGTTTTTCAGCCAACACGGACAACAGTTCTCTCGACGTTCTTGTGAGAGGGGCCTCGATCTTCTTTACAACCTCCGACAGGGGAATCCATTTTCCACCCACGTAGACCTTCACTCTCGGTTTTCTTCTCCTTCTTTCGACCTTCTTCTCCCTTGCCATGTTTGATTATGACCGCTCGTCGTAGTTAAACGTTCCCGTTCCTCGTTCGTGGTCAGGGCATAATCAGGAAACCTCGGAAGAAGCGTCATGAGATTGAAAAGGAAAAGCTGACATGATCTACCACTTTCGCTGAGGCAACCACGTTCTAGTCACTATGAAACCAAGGCTCAGCGTGATCAAGGAAATAGACAGAAGGTATCGCAAACTCAAATCTCAGATGCAATTCAGGTTCACGATAATCTCCGTCAACGACGAAACACTCGCTTTCTGGGAGCCCAAGACTCCTAGGTTCGGGGAGAGATTGGAGTCGCTGAGGTACGCCTTTAGAAGAGGATACAGGACAAGCGTCTCAGTCGAACCTTTCTTGGACCACGACCTAACGGAGTTGGTAGAGAGTGTTTCTCCTCTTGTCACCGAATCGATGGATTGGGAAGATGAACTACATTCGGAGGAAGGGGCTTTTACGAGTGGAGAAACAACGCTATGAAGAGATCAGAGAAAACTACGAGATCGGATACTTGGTGGAAATATATGAGAAACTCCGCATGTATCCGTTGGTCCGATTCAAGGACAGCATAAGGATCCAACTGTGGTCAAGCGCTTCCAAAGAAGACACAATGCCCAGAACACCACATGACCGCTAGGTACGCGCGCGGCTTACCGAGCACTCAAGTCTCTCTCCCAGATCGAATCGATTTCAATTCCGGAATCACCTCAACTATCCATTTGTTCATTTTCCGAACAATCTTTTCCATGGTACGAATCTGTAGGCATTGCTGTGCGAACCTGATGAACTCAAGGGGGCCTTTCGCAATGAGCTCATCGACTTGTCTGTTCACATCGTCGCTGACTTGCCCGACAGCAACCGGTAGCTCTTTCGCCTTCAGCGGACAGCTTTCTTGGCGACATCCCTGCTTCCAGAACTCGTCCTCGCACGAGTAGTTGTATCCGCCTTTGTCCGCGCTTCCGACTATGTTAGTGATCTCAGCTCTCTCTAGAGGTTCGGCGTTTCTCGCGTTCCATTCCACCGTGCGCGTGAGCGTCGTGTCTAGGTCGAGCTTTGCGAAGTTCCTATAGTATGAGGCTAGCCTGATCGCCACGTTGTTCCTGTTCCCAGGGTCAACTCCCGAGAACCAGAACCGAACGCAGGGGGGATCTTCGCCCGAATACCCTCTGCCCTTCGAAGCGAACCTCTCCATCCATCCTGACTCGCGCTTGTGGGCTTCTTGGACCGCCGCAGCGACCTCCTCTTCTGGTACGGAAATCCTTGTGACTTCATCAAGCGAGCTGACGCCGATGAACCTAGACCTTTGCCCAGTCTTTCTGTGGACGCCTAGAGGTAGCTTGACGAGGTTTCCGAACGCCTCGACCACCTTCTGCTTGGGGAAGACTTCGCACTTGACTTTCGACTCCTGTTCAAACTTCCTTCCGATGTAGTAGGCCACAAGAGCAGGGATGGGCGGATCGAAGAACACCCAGAGATGATATCCACGGCCGCCTGTGTCCTCGACTAGAATGCTCTGCTCCGTGCAAAAGCCCGACTTGACGATTGAGTCTTTCAGTCTTTCAACGTTGGTGATCTCTTTGTCATCGATGTCAAAACAGAGCCACTTCAGAGTGTTCTTCTCGGGTTCGATCTGATAGATTCCCACCGTCGTCTCTCCCGCAAGGTGTGACTTGAGCATGTCGTCTGTCAATGGTCTGCCGACGCGAAGGTAGGAGCCATCTGACTGCTGGATCGCATGGGTATCGCTGCGACCCACGAAGTATCGTTTGATACTCTCTATCCTGCTTGTGTCCGCAGCGGGCTCTAGAGCTACGTCAGTCATTCGCTCGAACACCCTTGGAATGGTTCGGCTGTGGCTGCGATCCCCTGAATCATGTCTAAGTGACTCTTCTGTCAGGAGGCACTTCGCTTCATATGCGGTAGTGGTCGGGTTGTATGTGGGGACTGGGTTGATAGAAAGTGCAGCCATCGGTTCCATTTTCACTTTCTTTGAACCGGTCCTTAGCGTTCTGAAGGACCGTTCAAGTTTCGAGCATGTTGAATAGACCCTGTTCTTGACCTAGCTGGCCTTAGTGTTGTCGTTCGTGCGCTAACGCGCGTAGAGGTCAGAAACCGCTGCGTCCGCCCTATCCGCGCGTGAGCTGAGTTAAGACAGGGATAGCCATTTATCGTCGTTCTTCTAAACACACCAAGAGTACCTTGGATCTTGAGCAGGAGACGGGAAACAAGGTTTCAGATTGGAATACGAAGAGATTTCAAGTACTCACAATAATAGATGGCGCAATCAAATCTCTCGAAACAACCCTCGGAGAGATTGACAAGTCACGATTGAACCTTGGCCAAGCTGGCGACTCGGTGAAGGAGGATTGTCTACGCCTTCGCTCAATGCGAAACATCTACGCGTGTAACGACATCCGTCCCAAAAACTGGAATCCCGCCTTCGAAGGCTCAATCGATACAATGATAGGTCTGAGCGAGTATGAGGACGAGAACGCACAAGGCCTAGCCTCGGCTACAAGTATCATCAGGACAGAAACTGACGCGTTCCTAGTGAAGGCGAGGGTGTCGGCTGGTACGGCGGTAATGATAATGGGAGCAACGACTATTCACTTGGCTGAACAGATGAAGAATAGAGAAGCGGTCTTGCCCCATATTGAAGCCATTAAGAAGCCATCAGCTCGCGATCGACGAATCGAATTGTCTTCCAAACTGTCAGCGATTGATCCTAGGTTTCCTAACCAAATTAGATGGTTGTTGGCAGACACTACAAGATGGCTCAAAGGTAGATAGATACCGTCAGGCAGCGAGTTCTGCTAGGGAACTGGTGTCAGACGTACTCAGCATGCTTGCTCCTGATAACGAAGTAAGAAGCATGAAATGGTTCAAACCAGAGAGAGAAAACGAGAAACCGACTCTAGCACAAAGGGCGAGGTATGCCATGCTGGGCAGGAATGAGGCCCCCAGAGAGGCGGACCTTGGACCTATATTCGAGTTGATGAAAAAGATCCGTGAATCACATGAAAGACTGAATTCCATTGTTCATTATAGGGAGTATGAAGGCGACCTTCAAGCACAGACTGAGATTCTAATCGATGAATGCCAAATCCTCTTGTTGAAGCTCCTGCAAATGAGGACATCCTACTTCAAACCCTAGTGGCTCGTCAATGGGGAACAGCACATTCTCAAAAAGCCCGCGCGCGATGGTGCAGATGGCAGATGTTGCCTTATGTCAATTGAATCTCATTAGCAGTTCTGCTAGACCGGCATCATAGCCTTGCCTGAAGTCAGCATACTTCTTGTCGGCTACGAGATGAGGAATGTCACAATCTTCAAGCAGGAGCGGAAGCACTACCACAGACTTCCTCTTTAGCTCTTTCATCAATGCCGCATTGAGTTCTCTCTTGACCCATTCAGATCTGACCGATGCCTCTGAAAGCACGATAATCAGGTAGTCATTTTGACCGATTCCTTCGCTTATTTTTCCTGTTATTGAGTCCCCTACCTTGATCTCCCGCTTGTCGACCCAGATCTTTATGCCCTTTGATGACAAGTCTCCTACCAATCTATTCACAAATGACGAGTCTTGATGAGAGTAGCATATGAACGCATGTGACTTCGCCTCGGTAGGCTGTTCTACTGGAGCTTGTTGGGAGCTCAGACGCTTTTCCCAGTCCTGAACTACGTTCTCTACCAGTGGGATCATCTCCAACGCGATGCTTCTCTCTCCGGGCCTGCGTCCGCTGCCTCTTTTGTCAATAACTCGAGCTATTTCCAAGGCAATGAGAGCTTTCCTCCAACCTGCGCCAGCCAACTCCGCAGCCGCATACTGCAACCTATTGTAGTCGCATGAACTCCAAGCCGAACGATCCTCACGAAGTTCAAGATAAGCCTTCAAGACAGCCCACGCAGCCCTACCATGTTTTCGGAAGACTTCTTCAAGTCTGGAGAGAATCTCAGGCCAAGCGCTTCCGACTGTTAGTTCTCTCTTGGCATTATCGAAGGTGTAGTATTTGCCGACGAACCTCGAGTAACTGTACGCAGCCTCCGGGTTCGTTCTGACTGCTTCAACGAGTTGGTCATCGCTCAGTCCTTCAGCAAGCCTCGATATGATGTCATCTTCTTTATAATAGTTGTAGTTCTTATCGTAGCCGTTCTCATTGAACTGGAGACAGTAAGTATCTCCTATCTCGCGTCCGATCTTCAGAAGAATCAATGGCTGGAAAACCTTCCGAAACAAGATACGCCGTTCAGCAGTCTTCTCGGCGTTGGTGTCTACCATATTCTTCCTGTCATTGCTACATGAGTGAGAGGATGCTAATAAGGTTCTTTACCAGTTTGGCATAACTGGTCTTCCGACCATGAAGGAATCTCCTGCTTCGTTGTGGTGCTCAGAGAGCCCCCTTTATATTGGATTGTGGCCTCGCGCGCGGTTGCCTGACCTGATCCTACTGATCTTGAGTCTCGGTCTTCCTTAGCAGTCCGTAGATCACAAGGACAACGCCCGCTACGATGAACATTGCGCCGACAATCGGTCCGATGATACTGTAGTAACGGAACGCAGGTATTGAGGCAACAAATATGACCGTGATTCCTATCAAGATGGCGATTAGACCAGCAGCAATTGCGGCCTTGTCCATTCTCGTTCCACTCTCGATGAAACGGATTCTAGAGCTTAATATGATTTGTCCTCGCAACAAGATGCACGCTGTGGGGTGAGGCCAGTGAGATCGTGGCTAAGAGGATAGGTACATCATGTAGGACTTTCGAGAAGCTACGCTCGTCATGAAGAAGGTGGCGCGCTTACTCGTCCGCGTATTGTAGCTATTTTCTTTTTCACTACTGCCGTTATAATGTACATTATTGCCAAACCCGCTATCAAGGCCAAAATTGAAACCATCTTCCAGAGCGCTAGTTCCTGTTCGTACGCGCGATCAGTAAGCCAAAGGTCCTCCCCCGCATTAACCGTTATGGAAGAAGTCTCTGAAGCATTTAACCAAGTAACTTCAAGGTTCTCTGGCTTCCCTGGCTCAGCAGGTCCGATTATTCCAAGCTTGTTCTCAGAGGGGATGCAGATGTACCGGCGCCAATAGTGTGGTGATTGCTCACCCCAATACTCTTGCAGATATTTCCCCGGATCCTTGCGCCAATAGTAGTTGTAAAGCATGTGCTTGATAAAGCCACTGTCGTATATTTCAACATAATAGAAGTCGCTTGAAGGAACGCCTGCCGGTACTGTAGAAATGGGCGTGTATTTGGTGATTCCGATGGAGAATGTGCTCGTGAATCCATCCGACGTACTGATCACTATCTGACCGTTCATTGTAGTCGATAGAAAGAGGATCTCTCCCTCCGCATGAATTGGTGAGGTATTGGACGCGAGCAGGAAGACAAGCTCCCCTTCTATCAGGGACTTCAGCTCCTCTAGGCTTGTTGTGTTGACGGAGTTGAACGTGAATCGAAAGTGTTCGCTCTCTTCAGCGTCCTTCGGTTTTATTAACCTGAATCCGTAGGAGTAAGCGTTGTAGCCCCTACGACTTCCACTTCGCCCGGTGTAGCCGGGAGTCGCGTAGTAAGTGCCGTTCTAGAGGAAGTGCAACATCTGTATCCCGCTGACTGAGAAGGTAGAAGCAGGCGGCTCAACTCCCCACCATTGTACTGGCAAGAAATCAAGTTGGGAGATCTCACTTTCTCCCTTTGCCTCAAACCACACGTCAACGGTGGTGTTCCAGCTGTACACGAAATCATAGAATCTGTAAGAGGCGTTGTCAACGACCATGGCGCTAAGCCATCTCCTCTCATATACTGAACTCGACGTAGTTGTCGAGAGGGAAATATGAATCGTGCCTCGACTTATGTTAGAACCATCACGCTGGAAGGAGTAGACCGGAAGAACAAAATGAACAGTACTGCCAGCGATCGGCTCAGAGGGTGGTCCTGAGCTTGACAGAGGGATATTCTACGATATTATCAATAGAATCGCCAACACCACAGGAATGATGTCGATAGACCGGCCCAAGGGATCATACATTGAATCTTTACCTAGTTTTTAAGACTTTGACCTTAGCATTCTACCGAGAATTCTCTTTCACATTCCTATAACAGAGTGCAGGCTTTTCCGGTCCGGGACTTGCTTCTTTCCCTGACTAAGCCCTTGGGGATAGAAATGACTGATATTTCAGTTGCCAGGGTAGTGGCACGGAGTCGGCGAGGAGTTCGTTGCCCCGCGGACACTTAGGGGCATTTTGCTCGGCGTGCACGTCTGGTGCTGGAGTTTGAGCGCTCACTGGACGAGCTTCATGAGGAAGAAGCTAAGGAACAGCTGCGCCAGCACATCGCGGCAGCGCGCGCTCTGTGATGCTCCTAGATGCACCGTATTCCTTACGAAACGACGAAGAACCTAAAATCGCTTTCCTTTAGGGACGTGTTTATGTCTAGGTCCTTTCTCATCTCCAGCAGGACACTCACTAGTTTCTGCTCAGCTTTCTGCTCGACTTCGGTCCTAACCTGCACAGGCTTCATATAGATGTCTATCAGTGTGTTAAAGCCCTTTATCACATCGTCACTAGCATACAACCACAACTCCCTGTACGCTGAGAAAAACTTCTCCGCATGTGCTATTAACTCATCCTTGGGAACTCTTTCCTTGTATTCCTTGAAGAATACATATGGTAGCTCCTCTATTATTGTTCTGAAACGTTCTTCCTTCTCTCGGCTTATCTGCCTTTGCATCTCTCGCTTTCTGGCCAAGTATGACTGAACCCAATATCCACCTATCGCGATCACCGATGCTAGAACAATTGCCAGTCCCGGGTCTATTGTCATTGTCTTCAACCTATGAACGCAGGGATTTTAAGGTTGGGCTAGGAACATTGACGCGCGCTGTCACTTTAGAACTGGGGGTTGTTATTCCTGTTCTGGCTGTTTTGCCGTTGCCTCACTCTTTCGCTTTTTCACTCCTAGGCGACAAATCGTTCTTCTACAGCGTGCGACTGTCTTCCGCAACAGGATCACTCAGGCCCTAGGCGCGCTCGCGTGCATGATCCTCTCGTTCCTCACGCTGCTTGCAAAGACCGCAGGGATCTCAGGGCCTCCTTCTGAGACGCCGTTCTGGTTCTTGTTGCTCGAGCCCCAGGGTAATCGCGCTAGGGCTGCTTGTTAGCCTGATCTTGGCCGCGAGCGCGCTGCTGCTGACGCCGTCGCCGAAGCTCGGATAGACGCCAGACATAACTCTGGGTTGACTGCAACTCAGATTGCCTAGTCCCCAAACGACTTAAGTATCGAATCCAAGAACTAGGAAGTGGTGCATAACCAAGCCAACCATGATCGAAAGCTTGGAGATCGAGAACTTCAAATCAATACGAAGTCTCAAGTTGGGCTGCAAGAGGATTAACCTCTTCATAGGCGAACCCAACACTGGAAAGACGAATATCCTTGAGACCATAGGGCTCTTGTCACAAGTCTTCTACGGCAACATCAGAGCCTTTGTTCGGTGTGAGAACGTGGCTGATCTCTTCTACGATCGTGTCTTGGACAACAGCATCAAGGTGGCTTTTGACGGCAAGGTTCTGGAGGTGTTGTCCAAGGGAACAACTATCACCGGAGAATATCACATTGACAGGCAGCAACACTCTGTCTTCAGCTATGACTATAATTTCGGCGGAGGATCACATATGACTATGCAGGATTTCTCTCCATTCAAATTCTACAGATTTGCGGGGCGAGGAGTTTTCCCGAATAGGACTCCGGACTTTCTGCATCCACCTGACGGAGACAATCTATTGACCATCCTTATGTCACACAAGGAATTGAAATCTCTAGTAAGACAGATATTTGAACGAGTCGGGCTCATGCTCGTCTTTGAGCCGTCGGAATCGAGAATGAAGGTGCAGGAGCAAGTTGAAGATATGATAGTTGCTTATCCATATTCACTGGCCTCTGATACTCTTCAGAGAATCGTGTTTCACTTGGCATCCATTCTATCCAACCGGGACTCAATAATCACGTTGGAAGAACCAGAAGCACACGCTTTTCCTTACTACACGAAATACTTGGGGGAGACGATAGCACTAGACAGGAACCAAAACCAATACTTCATCTCGACCCACAATCCCTACCTTCTTTTGTCCATAGTGGAAAAAGCTCCGAAGTCTGACGTAGCGATCTTCAACACATACCTAGAAAACCATCAGACAAAAACCAAAGCCTTGACTGAAAGCCAGATAGAGGAGGTTCTAGGGAAGGGAATCGATGTCTTTTTCGATCTCGAAAGGCTCATATCATGAATAGAATAGAGAAAGGGATCTACCTAATAGAGTGTAAGCCAGATGAGGCACTAGTGAGGTCTCTGACTTCCATTTCGAGAAAAAGAGTTCGACACGCCGGAGGCAAGGCTGAACTCCTTAAGATGCTTGTCACGCACTATAGCAATTCTAAGGGAATGATAGACTATGATCCGAGCAGTGTCCAACCTCCGCAGTTGAGAGATTTCCAGACTGAGAAAGATTCGCCTAGTTGTGGTCTCAAGATATTGCGGCAAGCGACTAGGGACAACCTAGTGGCGGTGCTGTGTCCAAGGCTGGAAGAATGGATAATCGAAGCAACACGAGAGGCGGGAATAGACCCCCAGAATCACGGATTGCCGAACGATCCAATGGTTTTGCATAGACAAATCAACGTCCGCCTTCGAGGATTTGAGGATCTTGTGAAGGAACTGTGTGACGAGAGTGTACGCATTCAAGAACTACGAAGCTTCCTGATAGAGGATGGCTAGCTGGCACAAACCGGAGGAGGGCCAGGAATAGGCATCTATCTCTCTTGATGTGGCGTTCCTATTCTCCTTCTCAAGTCTATTCAGTCTTTGCTTTCAGATGTACCAGCATCAACATGAACATCGTCTCGCTCGGAAGCGGCCTCGGCATGAGCCGAACCAAGTCCTATCTTGTTCGCGTGGAACTCCGATGCAACGAGGGAGCGATGTCTAGTCGACACCCCAAACCAGTCTTGACAGATTAGACAGGAGCCTCTGCCGGTCTTCTATTGCTTCCTTTCCCCAGTCGGGATACTGCCTAAGCAGTCGCGAGACGCGAGTCATTCGAGTGTCCTTGCCAAAGGAGACATCCTGGGCTATCGATTTCGTGAGAAGGAACTTGGATCGTTTGTATCCCTCTTTCTTCATATCGTAGCCTTCATTCGAAATGGATGTGTTGATTGTCTTCTCTACGAGTATCAGATTTCCTAGCCGGTGCGCGAAATGGTCATACTCGTCCCTATCCCTAAATTCCGGCGGAACATTCGCCGGTTTTCGTGGTAGAATATGCTCTATGTCGACTTCGGGATTTATGAAGTTGCACAGGTCCTGATTGTCTGGCTGCGATCCTCTTCCGGTAAGCTCTATGTATTGTGTAAGTTTTGCCAGGACGTACTTCACGCGATAGTCCTGAATGTCGTTCTCGGATAGCGTCTTGAGCCTCTCTACGAAATCAGGGGTTTTCTCGCGGATCTCTAGACGGCAGTTGGTCGGTTATCGACGGCCAGCAGCGCATCACAACTCTTTTCATCATTCTGTGTGCTATCCGAGATCAACTAAGATCCGCGCAGTCTGAAGAGGAAAGCGTGGATACATGGAGTCTAAGCGTGGCCGAAGGCGCTTCGATGGCTTAGAAGTCAGCGTTCCCTCGAGGTATTCGAGCCGCTCCCTGGTCTTCATGCCGTCCTCCACGAGCTTGGTGAGGCAGTGTATCTTCACGGCCAGTGTATGAGGGTCGGTATCGGCCAAGCCCTCTCGTTTGAGTATCCTATACCCAGTAGGCCCCGGCTTTTACTCCTCGAGGAATTTCTGCTCTTTGCCCCCCACTTGGTCGGTCGCCCTGCCCCCTCCTCCTTGGAACTCACATCTTCGGGGGCTACTACCCTTTTCGGACCTACTTCTGAGACTACTTTTGAGACCTCTTTTGAGACCACTTCTGAGACCTGTTTTGAGACTTGGGTCTCCTCAGCCTTTTCTGAGGTTTTCAGCGTCTTACCCTTCTTTGGCGCGTTTTTCGCACCCAATAGGTATTCCGACGATAGGTCTGTCGTAGTAAGGGGACGGACTGCCTTAATAAAATTTTTGAGACTACTCTTTTGGGACTACCCCTTTGAACTACCCCCCGCGCGCGAAAATTGCAAAAACAAATGATATAGCCCGAATGGCTAGCTCCTGCACTAGTTCCAAACCCATTAGGGTATGGATACCGCCCGGTCCGCGTAAAGTTGCATGTAAAACGAGATAATCGAGAAAGGCTATTTTCTTACTAATATCCTCCTTGAAGGAAGAACAGAAACGAACTGCCATCCTTCTGCTAAGTATTCTTCCAGCTCGTCCTCGCTGATTATCTTCTGCGGATCCGGTTGCTCCCTCAGCTTCTTCATCTCGTCCTCGAACAGCTGGATCTCCTCTTCCTCAGTCAACTCCTTTCCAAGTTCCCTCTCCTTGGCGATTTTCACGTCGACTAGGTCTATGCCGAGAAGGCTCTTCGCTATGCTCTTCAGGGCCTCTATCTTTGCCTCTTTGACCACGCTTGCTCTCTCTATCGGCTGTGAAAGCGTTGTTAGGAAGGGCTCGCATTCCATGTAGGCTTTTCTCATGTCCTCTATCATCTCTGGCGGAACAACTCCCTTATTGGTAGAATACCTTGCCTCCATGTCTCCCTTGTGCCCCATCATGAATTGAAGGTAAGGGTGCGATATCTTCCCGTTCGACTCCGCCATTATCATGTTGGTATCGAAACATGCCCTTAGAACATAGGGCCTCCAACTAAAGCCAGCCTTCAATATCGCCTCTTTAATATCTCTAGTCACGAGAGTGGTCCTCAGGAATTTGTTCTTCTTCAGCCCACGAGGATCGAAGCCAAGAAGTGGAGAATTCCCGCTTAATCTTTCGCCAGCCTTAACTCTCCTTTGAAGGTAGTCGGTCATGTAAGTTATCGTCTGCTCTGGCACGAATGTGAAGTACTGATGCCTCGCCTTGCTCAAACCCCTCCTCACTAAGAGCATTGTTGGCATTTGGGTGAACTTTATGCGATCATCGCTGACTTCGGCCTCAATGAAGTCGCCAAGCCTTATTCCATCCGTCCCGACATAGTTGCCCAAGCTTTCCGGCCTCAGTCCTGAAAAAGCCATAATCGCTATTGAAATCCTAGCCCTCGGGCTCGCGTTCCTGATTATCTTCTCAAGTTCTTCTTTGCTCGGGACCCTTTCCTCAGCTATCGTAGGCGTCTCGTGTTCCCCTGCTATGTTCACCTTCAGCCTGACATCGATTCCGTTGTACGAAAGCCATGAGTGTAAGACCTTCTTGAACCTAACTATGTAAGACCCAGCCCTGCCCTGCCTCTCAAGCTCCCTGACGAAATCGGTGAACCTGTCTCTGAACAACTTGCCCTTGGCCTTAGTCAATATCTCCTTCGGAGTTGTGCTGTTGAGCTCGCAGAAGAGGCCAAGCGTTCTCAGGTAGACATCTGCGGTGATCACAGACCTAGCCGCTAGGTTTTCGTGCCACCTCCTCACGTCCCTATCCTCAAGGAGCCTGCCGTGTTTCGCTCTCAACTTCTAACTCATGTGAACGGCCCGGAATATAAGTATTCGATTAGAAAATTAAGCGGGCCCGGCCCGGCCCACTCAAATCCTGAGTTTCTGAGGGGTGGGCTTCCGAGGCGCTATTGGATTCGATAGCGGCTCCGTTATTGGCCTCAATAGCGCTCCTGAACATGGCACTTGCCCAGTCATTGGTCATGATTGCCGGCAAGTCATGCTCCCCGAGGGCGGTGATCTTCCTCTTCACGCAATGCCTGAGATACCTCAGTTGGTTCGGCTTGGCTTGTTTCTCGCCCCTCAGAAAGTCCGTCTCGGCCCTG